>Ga0307990_1001811_pt1 | contig 17664 bp, 13 predicted proteins | sample EllFjometagen129_FD_203168 | JGI IMG/M metagenome (GOLD analysis project Ga0307990, IMG submission 203168) | Marine microbial communities from Ellis Fjord, Antarctic Ocean - #129 | ecosystem: Environmental > Aquatic > Marine > Unclassified | place: Southern Ocean | collected 2014-10-08
TCATTATAGCCATGATTATTATTAGTTTGACTTATATTTCTACAGAGATATGATTTCATACCATAAAAGAGCAGCCACAATATGCTTCAGGGTTCATACGATATTACGTGGCTTGTAATACATACGTTTTAATAGCTGCCCGTTGTGAAGGTCGGGTCGTTTACACCGGTGTCAGCATAAAGATCAAATCAAGGAGGCGTACAATGGATACAATGGATACAAAATACATACCAGATAATCCCTATTTACTTTTGACACCGGGACCATTGTCGACGAGTAAAACGGTAAAGGCCGTTATGCTGAGAGACTGGTGCACCTGGGACGATGATTACAAGACCTTGGTGGAAGATTTGCGGGCAAAGCTCCTCGCACTGGCCACGAAGAAAACTGAAGAATACACAATCACTCTTATGCAGGGTAGCGGCACCTTTTCCGTTGAATCGATTATCGGTTCCATAATCCCTCCCGAGGGCAAGCTTCTCGTTCTCGCAAACGGCGCCTACGGAGACAGGATCGCCCTGATCTCTAAAACCCTCAAGATAAACACCATCGTTCATAACAGCGGGGAACTGGCAAAGCCCGACTTGGAAAAGCTTGAATCAACCCTGAAGGAAGACAGGGATATAACTCACGTTGCCGTTGTACACTGTGAAACGACTACGGGTATGATCAATCCCATAAATAAGATAGGCGAGATAGCAAAAAAATACGGGAAGGTATACTTTACCGACACCATAAGTAGTTTCGGTGGAGTCCCTATGGATATTTCCGACCTGAACATCGACTACTGTGTTGGAAGCTCAAACAAATGTATCCAGGGAGTTCCGGGCTTTGGTTTTATCATCGCCAGGAAAGAGGAAATGACAAAGATTAAGGGATACGCCCGCTCGCTCTCCCTTGATCTCTATGACCAGTGGCAGATGATGGAAGCGGACAGAGGCAAGTGGCGGTACACCTCTCCCACCCACGTTGTAAGGGCATTTTGCCAGGCGATGCTGGAACTGGAAGAAGAGGGAGGAATTGAAAAGAGGCACGAGCGATACAGCACCAGCCAGAAGATCCTGGTCGAAGGAATGAGAAAACTTGGATTCAAAACTCTTCTGCCCGACGAGTTCCAGTCACCGATTATTACATCCTTCTACAGCCCCGAAAGCGAAAAGTACAACTTTAAGAAATTCTATGACAAACTGAAAGAGAAGGGTTTCGTTATCTACCCGGGCAAAGTGACAAAGCTCGATACGTTCAGGATCGGAAACATTGGCGACATCTACCCTGAAGATATAAAAAGACTCTTAAAGGCAATAGAAGAATCCATGTTCTGGTAACAGATACTAACTGACGGGAACTCGGAACAAACTCCATGGTATTTTAGCCGTTCAGTGATCCCTGGTACCGACTGCCTTCGGGAAATGCGCCCCGGAAGCTCTTTAATAATATTCTTATAGATTAGACATATCCATCCTGAAGGAGTATGCAATGATTGTTGGAATTCTCAAAGAAATAAAGGCCGAAGAGAACAGGGTATCGATGACCCCTGGAGGGGTCGAAGTGATGAAACAGAACGGTCATACCGTTCTCGTGGGGAAAAGGGCCGGAATAAAGAGCGGATTCACGGATAAAGTTTACGTAAATGCCGGAGCAGAGATAGTGGAATCCCCCGCGGAAATCTACGAACGCGCAGAAATGGTAATGCATGTCAAGGAGCCGATACCGTCGGAATATAAATTTATCAGGGATGGTCAGATTGTCTTCACGTACCTCCATCTTGCCGCGAATGAAAAACTGACCAGATACCTCCTCCAGAGCGGATCTGTGAACATAGCCTATGAAACCATACGGGAGAAAGATGGATCTCTGCCCCTCCTTAATCCCATGAGCGAGGTGGCGGGACGCATGTCAGTCCAGGAAGGAGCCAGGTATCTTGAAATGTCACGTGGCGGTTCCGGAGTTCTACTGGGCGGAGTTCCGGGCGTTGATCCGGGCACCGTGCTCATCATTGGAGGCGGAATCGTAGGAACCAATGCCGCAAAGATGGCATGCGGCCTTGGCGCTAAAGTTTACCTTCTAGACAACAGTCTTCCCCGGTTACGCTATCTGAGCGATGTAATGCCGAAAAACTGTTTTCTGCTCATGTCAAAACCGGTTACAATTCGCAAGCTCATAAAGGAAGCTGATTTAGTGGTGGGGGCAGTTCTTATTCCTGGAGCCAAGGCGCCGAAACTTGTGACCCGGGACATGTTAAAGACCATGAAAAAAGGTTCTGTCATGGTGGATGTCGCCATAGATCAGGGCGGTTGCTTCGAGACATCAACACCCACCACACACACGGATCCTGTTTTCACCGTGGACGGAGTGATTCATTACTGCGTGGCCAATATGCCGGGTGCCGTATCCATGACATCGACACGGGCCCTTACTAATGCCACTTTGCCATACGCGGTGGAAATCGCAAACAAGGGATGGAAAGGCGCTTTTAGAGAAAATCCGGCAATCAAACAGGGCGCCAATGTGGTAAAAGGCAAGGTAACCTACAAGGGTGTTGCCGATGCTTTTGGGCTTGAGTATGTACCGGTTGATGCTCTTCTGTAAAGATGATCAGCCGGCAAGGCGAGTTTGAGGGATCTTAAAGACTAATCCCGCAGCCGGCAACATTTCTGGAAGTTTTTGATTTTAAAAGATTTCAATGGAAGTCCGGGATGTTTGTGAAGGGGAAACTTTTTTGTAAAAGTTTCCCCTTACCGTTTTTACCCCTCCATCTCATCCAAACATTCATCAATAATATCAAGGGCTCTGTCCATTTCTTCTCTTGTAATGATCAGCGCCGGTGTGAGCGTGATGATATTTCCCATCGTCAGCTTGAAACTCAGGCCCTTTGTAAGTGCTTTGTACATTACCTCCTCGGCTTCATCAAGTGCCCGTTCGTGGGTAGCGCGATCTTTGACCAGTTCTATTCCCAGGAACAGGCCCAATCCTCGCACGTCTCCTATCAGCGGGTGCTTTTCCATCATTTTGACCGCTCGTTCCAGAGCGTATCGACCGAGTTCGGCAGCGTGTTCCGCCAGTTTGTGCGTTTCAACATAGTTAATGGCGGCAAGTGCGGCCGCGCAGGCCACAGGATTTTTTTCGTGGGTGTAATGACCCAAAGCCCTGTCACTGGCTACATCCAGATCCTCGCGCGCGATAACGGCGGCTATCGGAAATATGCCACCTCCCAGACCTTTGCCGATAACCAGTATATCCGGCACAACATCAAAGTTTTCACAGGTAAACATCTTGCCCGTCCGACCCAGGGCATGGGGAATTTCGTCGAAGATGAGCAAGGCGCCATGTTTGTCACACGCGCGACGGATGATTTTCCAGTATTCCGCATTGGGAACATAGGGAGTACTGCGAATTGGTTCAGAGATAACAGCGGCAATATCTCCCTCCTTCTCCAGCATATATTCGACGTACTTTGCGCACATGATTTCCCACTCTTCCGGGTTCCCGATATCGCAGAAACGCCGGTATGCGTCGGGAGGTGGTGCATGTTCGGTGCCCGACATCAGTGGTCCTATATTCTGACGAAATACCGCTTCACCTCCAATGGATATTGTGTCCAGTGACGCCCCGTGAAAAGACTCCCACATGGAGATTGTCTTGTGACGTCCAGTGGCAATACGTGCAAGCTTTAGGGCTATGCCCATGCCCTCTGCGCCTCCCGGGCACAGTAGTACCTTGTTAAGATTGCCGGGAGCAATCTGTGACAGCTTTTTGGCCAGGTCCACGGCAACTTGGTTGGTGTAACGTCTGGGGCAAAAGGGCAGCTTATCGAGCTGATCTTTGATGGCCGAAATAACCTCCGGGTTGGCAAAACCAACCTGGTGGAGATTATTCCCGTGAAAGTCAATATAGCGACGTCCCTGCAAATCCTCTATATAAATACCCTCGCAGGCCTGCAGGGCATTAAGGCATGGGGTTGACAGCGACTGTCTGAGGAAATAGCGTTCGTCTTCGTCCAGAAGCTTCCGTGTTTTTTTGTCTATGTTTTCTGTCTGCCATTTATCCCGTTGTGGAGAGATGTTTATATCTCCCTCTAATTTGTGTTGCTCGTCCATGAACTCCTCCTTGTTTTTCCAGTTTCCCAGAGATTAAAATCAAAATTATCCTATGTTGAAATACTGAAGTCAATATAATATTTCTTATGTAATTGATAATATAAAGCTATTGTTCTGCAGGTAATGGCGAGGTCCGTGTTGACCGAGAGCAGCCAACAAATCGGTTTTTATCATATAAAATATTATTACTTTGGCTTGTATTTTCGGCACTATCAAAATGTAAATTGAACCGTATATTACTTTATGGATAAAGGGAGGAACACTTCTTGCGGCATCAAAAAAGTATCCGAATCAGGACAGAGGCAATAACTGGAATTTAATGTGAGGAGAAACACTGGACCAGGCTACAGGATATGGAGGATTCAAAACCGGAAGAACAAAATATTATAATAAGATGATATTTGACAGGAAACTTTGCAAGGGCTGTTATCTCCGTGTATCCTTCTGTCCGAACCATATAATTGTTGTTTCAGGCAAATTGAATCATAAGGGCTATCGTCCTGTCGCATTTATGAAAAAAAAAAGGGGGTAGAAAAAGGCGAGGCCGGAATAAAAGCTGGTCCCTGTCCCGAGGGACAAAAAAGAGGTTTGGTGGTTGTATCGTATTTGACCGCTGAGGCTACCTAGCAGACCTCTCAGTCGTGATCAAAAAAGGGCACCAGCGGGTTAGTTCGTACTCAAAGGCAAGGCAACCTACAAGGAGGTTGTCTTGCCTTTGACCATATTGACGCTAAGGTTTGATTTCCGGGTTTTCGTTCCCCGATGACGAGTACGGTGCCGGGATTAACTCCCAAGACTCCGTCACTCCAATGTTCTTCTCTCGATGCTCTAAAACCCACACCATAGAACGAATCCCAAGTACGATAAGATCTTAGGATTTTCCGTAATTAGCTTGGCATGTCTTAGGGCCATTCCTTCTTCACACATTCCCCGTAGATATATCTGCAAACTTTTTAGCCAGTCTGATTGCTGGAATATGTATATATCTTCTCGGTAGAATGTCATCCAATCATCAATAGATGATTTTTAATAAAAACTGACAGGATGCAAATATAGGCCTAAAAATACTACATCTTCTGGAAAAAATAAATCTATACTTCTATTTGCACCACTTATAGATACTGAGGGCAAGCGTTTTTACGGCGGATATATATTCATCAATAGATATCAGCTCGTTAGGCTTATGTGCATGGGCAATTGATCCCGGTCCAAAAATCATCGTTGGAATCTTTCCCAGATTCGCAAACAGCTCCATGTCTGCGCCATAAGGTCCTCCACAAATTAGAGGATTCTTTCCGCTGACAGTTTTGGCAGAAGTATAAACGGTATCAACAATGGGTTCACTTTTATCAATTTTCGCCGCATTTTTATGACGTAAAAATGCCACCTCCACAGGATGATCCCTGAACCACGGGTCCGATTGCGTTTCCCCTGCAACATACTCTCTGATTTTATCCATAATCTCATTAACCGAACCAAGCCCCGGACTAAAATACACACATCCTCTGAGAATACATCGACTCGCCGTAACAGTAGTATATGTTCCGCCATTCACTTCTCCAATAACACATGAAAAAGGATTCATATTTTTATAGAGAGGGTCACGTTTTTTCCTGTTGAAATCTTCTTCTAGCTTCAACAGGCCCCGGAGAACAGGTGACAATTTCTCAATGGCGCTGACTCCTATTAATTTTTCCCCCTCCCAGCGTGCACCCGGCGATCGGGGAATCCCGTTTACTGTCAATTGCCAGTACAAGTCTCCTGGCTGAGCAATATATATCTGGTTTTCGGAAGGTTCGGTTACAATAGCCGCATCTGCGGTAATCCCTCTGCAAACCATTGAAAGCGAACCGCCCCCGGAGTGTTCTTCATTTACCACACTGGAAAATATGACATCACCCTTTAAAGAAACACCACTTTCAATCAGACACTGAATAGCTGCAAGAGAAGCAACCAGCCCTCCCTTCATATCTGAGGCTCCACGTCCATATATTTTTCCATCTACAACCTCGGCACCGAAAGGATCATAATTCCAATCACTCTCAGGTTCTACAGTTACATTATCTATGTGACCATTCAAAAGTAAAGATTTCCCGCCTCCTTTCCCATGCAGCGTTCCTACAACATTCGGACGGTTTTTATAGTTAAGAATTTTTATCTTTCCCGTCTTGATCAACTCGTCGTAGGAGGGCAAACGATCATAAGGCAGGATAAGATCATGTTTCCAGTGAGACGGATATTGAGCCGATTTCGGAAATTTATTGAACATTTCTTCAATATCGGGCTCCCAGACATCTACTCGCAATCCCAATTGCTTTAAATAATCAGCTATAAATTCCTGCGCCTCTCCTTCTTCTCCCGTTAAGCTTGGAATTTGTATAACTCTCCTCAATAATTCAACAATTTCACTTTTCTTCTCTTCGACTCTTTCAAGTATTTTTTCAATCATGATTAAAATTCTTTCCGTATTGTTTAACAGAATTATTTATACCAAATGTATCCGGGGACCATAAAAGTTACAGTCCCCGGATACCGGTTCCATCTCTTCCAGACTTAACTCGTCATCGCGACTCAACAGCTTCTATCTTTATGCTATATCCATCTTCAGGAAATTTAGGATAGATTATTCCTATAGAGGCTGTCCCCTCGGTCTGTGGAGCAATCTTTTTGTCTCCTTTATAGGGGACAAAACTCTGAGCGCCACCAGCCCCCGGAATAAAAACTGTTACAGAGTAAAGATTTGCCTTCGAATCTACATTCTTGATTGTAAGCTCAAAGACAACAGCCATTTGATCTGACTTTTTCCTTATTTTCTTCATATGCATCGATATCTTTTTAAGCTCTGCCTTGTTTGTAACATCGTATGTCATCACCGCAGCTATAACCGATGAAGAAAAGAAGGAAAGACACATAAATATTATCACCAAAACCATTAAAAAACTTTTTCTTTTCATTTTTTTCTCCTTTGCTTTTCAAGAAATTTGAAACTGTTTTTTCGTCAGTTTTCTATGACGAATAATGTGATTGCTTACTGCAATTAGTTCCAGGATCACGGCAATCGGAAGAGTTTTTAACGATAGCGGAAATACCATTAATATCGCCCCTATCAGAAGAAGGGTCTCGACCCAACTGATCTTTTGAAGCCAGAATCTTTGCGCCAGCATAGAAACGGGAAACACAATCAGTAACAGTTCAAAAATATTAAGAACGATGGTTCCCAATGATGCGTCAAGCATCAATCCCGGTCTAAATACAAACATGTAAGGAATGATGTATTTGATCATGCCAATACGAACGGCATGAAAGCCAACCTTCATAGGCGGTGCGCCTGCAATTCCGGCACCCACAAATGCAGCAAGGCAAACAGGAGGAGTTATTGCTGAGATAGCGGCAAAATAGAAAATAAACAGATGAGCTCCCATAATAGGAGCGCCCAATTGGGCCAGTGCCGGAGCGCCAAGAGTAGCTAAAACAACATATGCTCCAAGTGTAGGCAAACCCATACCTATAATGATGGACATACACATAGTAAATAGCAACCCCACCAAAAGGTTTCCATGTGCTATCGTAATAATTCCATACGACAAACGATTGCCTAATCCGGTCAATGACATCACCCCTACTATTAAGCCACATGTGGCACAAGAAGTAGCAATGGGAATAAGTATTTTTGAGGTAAGGGAGAGAGCCCTTGCGATCTTCCTGAAATTCATCCTTTGCGTTGTAATGGGGATACATGTGAGAATGAGAACGCCAAGAGAATTTATTATTGCCCATTGGGGACTGTATCGCATAGACAAAAGTACAACCAGTACAACCAGGGGAAAAAGCAGAGGAAGCGTTTTTTTAAGGGAATACCAGACCGGCGGAAGTGCTGATTTAGGTAATCCCATTAATCCTCCCATCCTAGCCTCAATATCGACAACTAGAAACATCGCAATGAAATACATAACGGATGGAACAAATGCCGCCACACATACTCCCCAGTAACTTACGCCCGTATATTCGGCGATAACAAATGCCGATGCCCCCATGATAGGAGGCATGAACTGACCTGCCGTAGAAGAAACTGCCTCGATTGCTGCCGCTATATGGCGCTTGAACCCCATAGAAATCATGAGAGGAATCGTAACTGATCCAGTTGTAGCCGTATTTCCACTTGCGCTTCCCGATATCATTCCCATAAAGCCACTGGCCACGACAGCTACCTTGGCAGGTCCACCAGAATAACCCCCGGCAATTGCTTTTGCCAAATTCATAAAAAGATCAGTTGAATTAGAGACTATCAGAAAAGCCGCAAACATCATGAAAAAGATAATCTGGTTGACGCTGATGCTTAACAGTAATCCCATCATACCTTCAGTTCCAACAACTGTATGAACCACAACGTTACTAAGCGAAAAACCCGGATGCGATAAAAAACGAGGCATGTATGGCCCTGTAAAACAATAGGCGAGCATTACCAAAGCTATGAGCACCATCGGAAGACCGACTGCCCTACGTGTAGCTTCTAATGTCAGCGCAATGCAGAGTATTCCTATTGCGATGCCAAGAGCCGTAGGGTAAGGGTCGATGTAGAGAGGAGTCCAGTTGAGAAATGCCCACATACAGGACCAAAGGAGAAAAAGGATTAAAATGATGTTTAAAAACCCCTCTTTAAGGCTACCGTATTTGAAGGAACCGGAGGGATACAGGATAAGAGTCAGCGCACACATTAAAAACAAGTGCAACGGTCTTTGAAGAGCTGGTTGAAAGTTGCCGAATACCGCTTCGTAAATAGACAAGCAACTAACAAGTATCCCGATGCAGAAAGTTACTACCTTTGTAACACCTTTAAATTTCGGCATGCCTTTAATGTCATCGTCATTGTAAATATCCACACCGCATACTCGAACTGATTCAGCATCCGTATCCTTTTTGAGATTCCGTGCATTAGAATTCAACATATTTTCACGTGGCCACCTTCCCCATTAGCATCACTATTGCAACTGGTTTTACTTCAAAGCTGAAAGATCCTGAGATTCTAATACTTATTCTCTACACGGAACATCAGGATTTTTCAATATAGCGTCCATTATTTCATTAACCCAACTTCCTTGAAATATTTTATGGCGCCAGGATGAAGTGGGATTGGCACACCAGCACTCGGATCTTTTGTATTCATATGTGGAATATTTGACGGTAGAACCTTCTGAAGCCAATCGAGATTTTCAAACCATACTTTCGTTACCATATATGCAAAATCAATTGGCGCATCGGCTCTGCAGGCAGTAAGATAAGGCCCGACGAGCTGTTTGGCGTTTGGCACACCAAATTCTTCTCCGAAATCTCCAAGGTAGTAAAAAGGATTTTCCTTAATGAAACCTTTTACCAATTCAGGATCAGGAGATAGGAATCTTATTTTACGGGAAGCGGACATTTCCTTCAGATTGGCATGGCCGTATCCAAAGTAGAACATTATAGCGTCAACTCTTCCGTCAATAAACATTCTTGAAGCATCGGCCTTCATGATTCTATAAAACTTTGTGTTCTCTTCCGTGATGCCATGGTGCTTGAGGCATGCAAGTACCTGGTCGCCATTCACATCTCCGGGAACATAGGTCGCGATACTTTCTCCTTTCAGATCCTGCAATGTCTTGTACTTGGAGTCCGCCATGACAACTGTATTCATAACACCCGGCCACAAACCGAAAAGACCCCGTATGTCCTGAGGGTTTTTCCATGTTGGTGGTACTCCTTTGTAGGCGTTATATGCTCCGGGACCCGTCAGAAAAACAAGTTCGCATTCTTTCCGGGCCATGCGTTTTAGACTTTCATTGTCCAATCCCGGAGCCGCAACGTTTATGGCAATATAATCTGTGTTGTCAGAAATAAGCTTTGCCCAAGCTGCCCCTCCAGCATACCATGAACCTCCGAGGGATGAGCCTTTTATCCTGATAAACTTTGCTGCATCCGCCTCTTGGAGAGTCATTCCGACCAGTGCAATCCCAAAAATTAAACTTAAAGCTATGCACAACAACTTCACCTTAAATCTTAGATCCCTCATGATCTTACCTCCTTAAATTAATGTAAACCTGCGGTTAATACTTATCTTCTTTGTTCCCCCGTCACCTCCTCCTTGTTTTTATTCATATTTATAAAATCTCCACAAAAAATAAACACTCATCAACACCACATCTCCTTCAATGGTAAAAACAACATGACAATGAAAAAAAGAACATATCAACAATTATAATTTAACGTAACTCAGTATAGAAAATAATATTTTATTTTGTCAAGTTCTTTATTGAAAAGAATTTTATTTTAAAAGATGACTTATACATGATTTAAATATATACTTTGATAAAAATATGAAGAAAACATTAAAGCCTTACGGTGAGTGTTGGTTTTGAACGGTTACGGGTGGAGGATTTAAAGATATCTTAATGCAGGTTGGGGTGGTGTAATGGATGGTGAACATAATATACTGACGAATATCAGAAGCCGGTCATCTTATCTTAATCCGGCTCTAAAAAGAGTTGCGATATACACACTAAACAATCCGGATGTGGTAAAACTGTTACAAATCAGGAAACTCGCTGCAAAGTGCAAGGTCTCCGAATCTACAATTACACGATTTGTAAAAGAAATAGATTTCAACAGTTTTCAAGAGTTTAAAATTGCCCTTGCCGGAATATCGTCCAACGGTATTGAGACAATTAACCTGGGGGAAAAGTCTGTTTATGATGGCATAACAAAAACGGATCCCGTTGAAGATATAATCAACAAAGTAACATTTCGGAATATTGAAATCCTGAGAGAAACAAAAAAGATAATTAATCCTTCGGAAATCAAAAAAGGTGTTTCGGCTATCGAAAAGGCCAATTTTATAGCTGTCTATTGCGGCGGCGCATCCATTGTTGCCGGACAAAACGCAATATCCAGATTCTACAGGGTTGGCAAAAAATGTATATTATACAGTGATCCGGCACAACAAGCTGTATCTTCATCGTTGTTAGGCAAGAATAATGTAGCCATAGGAATTGCCAACTCGGGCAGAACAAAATCCGTCGTTAATTCTATGAAATTTGCAAAAAAGTCTGGCGCAACAACAATCTGTATTACGGGCTATAGAAAATCCCCAATCACCAGGTACGCTGACATAAAGTTTTTTACACCCACTGTACAGTCACCTTTTTTTCAGGAAGGACCAATATCGAGGATGTCTCAAATGCTTATAATTGATATTTTATACGCTGGTTACGCAGTAAAATATTATAATAAAGCATTGGCATCGATTGAAAAATCATCTGAGGCCATTAAAAGGGCCATATTCTAATCGTGTAAAAACAAGACAATAAACATAATCACAGCAGTAATAGGAGAAGGGCTTGTGAAGAGGCGGAAGAGGTGATGTACAGGGCACTGACGAAGGGACTGAGCTTCAAGTTGACTATGGGAAATATCATTACCCTCACCCCGCCCCTGATCATTACAAAGGAAGAGATGGACAGGGCGCTCGATATTATTGATACGTGCCTGACAGAAATGGAAGAAAAGGTTTGAAACATTTGTTCTTGAATATTTGCGGCCACAACGGGTAGCTGCCGGCTGCAAGGGGCTTGATGGACAGATCAATATATATGAAATATTGTAGGAAGAATCTTTAGCTCATGTAGTTTCTTAATGATTTCAAGGAGACCCACGGACCATATAAACCAGATAGCGCTCAACATATGATGGCTTTGTAAAAAGTCTGTCATTCCTGCGTAGGCGGGAATCCAGAAGCGTATGACTATCTAGAAATACTAGATTCCCGTTTTCATGGGAATGACAAAATTGTTCATATTCTGACTTTTTACGAAAGCGTAAAATATTACTCCATCAGGGAAAGCAAAGTCAGCATCTTTAGTGAGGAGGGCTGCAATTTTAGCCGCATCTCGATCATTCCATGCTTCATCGAATTGAGCTGCAATATCTTGAAATAAGATTTCTCCTGATTCTTCCCCTTTGCTAATTTAAATCGAATTATCATGGAAAATAAGGAGAAATTAAGGGGACATCCCTTTTGCTACGGCTTATGGATCAAGTTCGTCAGGGTATGCGCTATCACAATTGAGCTTTCAATGTTGATAACAACTCGATCCCATAACCTTAAACGAACTCGTGAAATCTAACGTAACTTTTGGCCGGGGAGGTATTGCCTTATGATTCCGTCCCAGGCGATATCGTCACCGAACCACTTGCTTTGGTCGGGCCAGTTCCGGTATTGTTTGAAAACCGTGCCAGAAAAATATATCAAATCGTTCCCACCAGGCGGAGCCCCGTCGTACACATATTTCTTTGCGTTTAAAGTCAGGCATTCCGGCGTTCAGCCAATGGGCGAGGCTTTCGGGCGGACATATCCACCAATCAAGGGGGCCTTTGACGAATGTGACATCAGCAGGTTGTCTCTTGGCAAAACGAGCGAGTTGGAGAGCTGTCTGGCAAGAGATGCCTGCGCTTGCGAGTGTGATTATGGTCTGGTGTTCAATTGATATATCAACGGCGTAACAGTGTTAATAAGTGGAATATTTGATATGATGTTGCTATCATGGCATAGAGTACATTCCATCTGTTCTTATATTAAAAAGATATAAACGGAAAAATACCCCTTGATTTTTCCAATTTTGTTTATGTACCCGGTGTTATCATCGAAAACAAGGAGAAATGCATTTTTCCTTTAATGATTATATGCAGGAGGGAAGCTCACCATGAAAGAATCTCGTTTTAACAGAGAACAGGGAGACAGCAACACCACGCCCGGCAGGGAAAAATACTGGGAAGGGAATCTGTCGGTAGAAGCCAGGAAGTGGTTTGAGGAGGATAACCGGTATTTCCTCCATCAGAATCTTTCCACGCCTGTCCTGAATGTGCTGGCCAGGGCCCACGGTGCGTGCATAGAAGATCTGGACGGAAAAAGCTACATCGATATGCATGGCAACGGTGTCCATAACGCGGGCTTTAACAACCCTGATATTATCGCCGCTGTCAGAAAACAACTGGACTCGGAGATGACGTTCTGTCCTCGGAGATATACCAACATACCGGCAGTATCTCTGGCAAAGAAGCTCTCGGAGATCACTCCCCAGGGTCTCTCCAGGTCTCTGTTCTGCCCGGGGGGGTCCGAAGCAATCGAGATGGCACTGAAGCTCGCGAAACAGGTAACGGGAAGATTCAAGACGATCTCTTTCTGGGATTCTTTTCACGGAGCTGGATTCGCTGCGGCAAGTGTCGGTGGTGAAGAACATTTTCACGGGGGTCTCGGTCCTATGGTTCCGGGGGCTTTTCATGTGGAGTTTCCCAACTATTACCGGAACCCGTGGGGATTCACCGATAGATCTGACGTGGACGCCGAGTGTCTCCGCCAGATCGAACTGGTGCTACGGCGAGAGCCGGAGATGGCGGCGCTGATTGGTGAGCCGATTTCCGCGAAACCGGTAGTGCCGAGCAGGGGATTCTGGGAGGGTGTGAAAGGCCTGTGTGATGAATACGGGGCCTTGCTTATCTTCGACGAAATAATCGAAGGTTTCGGTAGGACAGGGAAGATGTTCGCCTGCGAGCATTATCTCACCCCTGACATCCTCGTGCTGGGGAAGTCTATGGGGGGCGGCCTGCTCCCCTTCGCGGGAATTATCGCCAAAGAAGAATACAACACACTGCAGCACCGGTCCATAGGCCATTACACGCATGAAAAGAACGCCCTCTGTTGCGCGGCCGCTCTCGGGGAAATCGAGTATATAGAAAAGAACGATCTGTGCCGGCACGCTGAGGAACTGGGAGCCTATACACTGGATCGGCTGTCTGAGATGAAAGAGAGGCACCCCTTCATCGGAGACGTGAAGGGGGTGGGCCTTCATATAGGGATCGACCTCGTTACCGACAGAAAAACCAGGCAGAGGGCCGTCGATGAGGCGGAGATCATCATGTTCAGATGCCTCGAGAAGGGGCTGTCCCTCAAGACGATAGAGGGAAACATCATAACGTTGAGGCCGGCCCTTGTCATAACAAAGGAAGAGATGGATACGGCGCTGGATATCCTTGATGAAACAATAGGTGAAGTGGAACAAGGAGTATAGTCCCCAAACCATAACCTGCGGTTATCATAATACCTATAATTAGTCCTTTGACTTACCCAATATAATATTTGAAGATACTTAAAATCACATAAGTGGAGAGGTTTGAATAACTATCATCATTTGTCATTTCGATCGCAGAGAGAAATCTTGTATCTTTAAAATGTTACATTGTAAAGATTTCTCACATTCGTTCGAAATGACACGTTTAAAAACTTTCTTCGAATCCATCAAGACTGCATAAGCGATGAAGAACCCTTGGCATTCGGGGATTGCAATCATGTCTGATGAGAAAAAGGGGGGATAATATGAACGTGTTGTGTCTTGGCGGCGCTGGGAAAATATGCGGTGAAGCGGCCCGTGATCTGGTGGAATTCTCCGAGTTCGAAAAAATTACCATAGGTGATTACAATGAAGAGGCCGGTCGCGCTCTCGTAGAAGAGCTTAACGACAGTCGGGTAGATTTCGTAAGGGTTAACGTCCTCGAAAAGGAGGAAACCATAAATACCCTTAAAGAGTACGAGATCGTTATGGACGGGACAACCATAAAACTCAATGACCGCACCACGGAATGCATAGCCCGGGCAGGCTGCAGCGGGATCAACCTCAACGGCTTCGGGGAAGAATATAAGTACGATGACATATTCAAAAAGCATGGGGAGATACATGTTCCGGGATTCGGCATGACACCGGGAACCACCGACATGATGGTCAGATACGCCGCCGACAGGCTTGATACCGTTGAAATCGTCCGTGTTAGCCACGGGGCATTCCGGCCCATCGCCTTTTCTCCCTCTATCACTGAAACGACGACCTATGAATACGATCCAGCCCTGCCGGGCAGGGTGGTCTTCGAAGACGGAAAATTTATACAGGTGCCCCCATTCGCGAGGGAGCGGGAGATTGAACTGCCGGAACCGTACGGGACTCATCCGCAATGGATCATTCCCCACTCGGAGACGAGGACGGCCTACGAATATCTCAAAGACAAGGGGGTAGAGCTGATAGAAGTTCGCGGCACTTGGCCCCCTGCGAACATGGCGCTCGTAAAGGCCCTGTATGAGTGGGGGTTTATGAGAAACGACAGGATACGGTTGGACGGCGCCGAAGTCGGTATCATGGACGCCATCGGAAGTTATCTCCAACAGGCTCCCGAGGGGCAGAACACCGATCTGTACGGATATGCCCTGCACGTCGAGGTTGTCGGAACGAAAGCGGGAAAGAAGTACCGGCATATCCTGACCCATACGCACCCTTCATCGGACGGCTCCGTTGAGGGATGGGAAAAACTCAGGGCCTATACCAGATGCGTAGGTATCCCCATGTCCATAGGAGTCCAGTTGATCGCTCGCGGCAGGGCTCACGGCACGGGCGCGGTAATGCCCGAATTCGCCTTCGATCCGGAGGATGTCTTCTCCGAACTGGAAAAACGTCAGATCTATATACATGAAGTGATCGATGAGTTATAGGGATGGATAGAGGCACAAGGGCGAATATTGCTGTTCTTCTCTGTACCTCTGCTATCCCTGCGAAATAAAATCGAGTTTTAGCCTGAGGGCCAGAGCTATCCTTTCATCGTCTGGGGGGATACGATAATCATCGGTTATCTATAATATAATAATTATTAGTTTGACTTATATTTGAAAAGCATATTGTATGAAATGGATAATGAAAGGGGGTGGGGTATAAGGTTAAAGGTGTCTTGTTTCAAGTATAACCAATGATCACTCAACAAGTATAACCAATGATCACTCAAAAGGAGAAACATTATGAAGACAAAAATATCTTTGGCAGTTCTCGTCATTTTTGCAATCATGGTAGTAGGCGGCAGTGTTTACGCTGGTGATGAAATAACCGCCTACATGGGTACGTCACCCGACAACAACATAGCTATCGTAAACTACGTCAAGGCAAAAACAGGAATTGACATTAAGCAGACTTTTCAGTCATTCGGTGAAATTGAAGCCAAGGTAAAGGCCGAAGCCCCCAATTTCAATGCTGATATGGTTCTTGGCTGTGGTTCTCCCCTGTGCTTTATGGCAGCGGAGAAGAAATGGGCCCAGTCTTACAAGTCTCCTAAATGGCAGGGAATCAGCAATGTTTTCGCCGATCCCAAGGGATACTGGTACAACATCGGGAATTTCTCTTTTGTGCTCGTTGGTAATAAGGATATCCTCGCTAAAAAAGGCCTCAAGCTTCCCACCAGCTGGAAGGAGCTTCTGGATCCCAAGTGGAAGGGTGAGATCGTCATGGCATCACCCCTCAGCTCCGGAACGGCAAACATGATCCGCTTCACCTTCCTCGCCCTCTATGGCGATGATGGGGGATGGGATTTCCTTAAGAAACTTGACAAAAACATCCATCATTACACCAGAAGCGGCAATGCGCCGACAGACCTCGTTGGTCGTGGCGAATTCACGCTGGGTATCACCTCAGATGAAAACGTCAAAAACAGGCTCGACCAGGGTTATCCGATTGTCTGGGGAGTCCCAGAAGAGGGTATCGGCTATGACGGAACCTTTGCGTTTATCTTCAGTACTACAGAGGGAAAACAATTAAGTCTCTGCAAGAAGGTAATTGATGCGCTTGCAGAACAAGAATTTAGCGCTGTTATGGCTAACATTGGCTATATGGCTCCCCGTCCGGCGCCGAACAAGCTCTACGGAGAAATACAGCCGAAGTACATCGATCTGGACCTCGGAAAGGCCGCGAAAGAAAGGCCCAAGAATAACGATATCTGGAAATCGAAATTCAGGACCACCTACAAATAACCGTTGTCTTTAACATCTGAGATTTACTGGCAACTATCACACAAAGGGGAGAAGGATGGCTTTAACGGCAACACCATACCACGCTGAGCTGACAGGATGGGAAAGTATCAAAGAATTTTTCAACGCGAAGTTTATCAACATCCTGGCTTTGCTTTTATTTCTGCTACTCGCCGTCTTTCTCCTCTACCCCATATTCGCCGTACTGGTAAAGAGCTTTCAAGGCCCTGGGGGTTTTACCCTCGCACACTACAATAATTTTTTTACCCATGCGTATTTTTTCCAATCTCTGAAGAATACACTGTGGCTAGGCGTGATAAATACCGTTATATGCGTGGCCGTAGGTTTCTGTTTCGCCTACATGACGACGCGCGGCCCCATGGCCCTGCGTAAACCTCTCAAGATCGTCGCCATGATACCGTTGATTGCACCGCCATATCTCTTCGCGCTCTCCCTTATTATTCTCTTCGGACGCGTCGGGTTGATCACCACCACTTTCGGTGTTCACTGGGAGATATACGGCTTCGACGGCGTTGTCATAGCCCAGACACTCGCTTTCATACCCCTGGCATTCCTGATGCTGGAAAATAATATCAAATCGCTGAATCCGAACCTTGAGGAAAGCGCCTACGACATGGGCGCGACGGAGGGACACATCATAAGGACTATTACAGTGCCTCTGCTCGCTCCCGGACTGCTCAAGGC
>Ga0307990_1001812_pt1 | contig 17659 bp, 12 predicted proteins | sample EllFjometagen129_FD_203168 | JGI IMG/M metagenome (GOLD analysis project Ga0307990, IMG submission 203168) | Marine microbial communities from Ellis Fjord, Antarctic Ocean - #129 | ecosystem: Environmental > Aquatic > Marine > Unclassified | place: Southern Ocean | collected 2014-10-08
TCACCCTCTACATCATTTTGTGTTTTAGCCAATTTTCTGATATTCGAGTGAAGTGTATTACCAAATATCACCAGATCTGATATTTCATTCCAATCAGGGTTACCCGCATTCCACCGAGAACCAAAGCGCTCATTGGCCACCACATCAGCATCCTTAACAATGCTTTCTGTTTCAATCAAGCGCTGAATGTTTTTCAGCGTTGAGAGAGTTTCTTTCGCAGCCAATTTTGCTGCGCCGACTTTACGACATTGACGCAAAATGCCGCTGATTTTGCGTTGCTTCAACCAACGCACAATAAAAAACTTTCCAGATGCCTCCTGAAAAACAGCCATCATTGATTCCACTGCCAGCCCTTTAATGAGATCCTTTTGGAAATCTTTAAGTTTTACCCTCAGTAAATCACGCTCACGCCCAGAGAGGATGACTGATTCAATATCTTGAGCAAACTTAGTCCAGCCGGGAGCGATAAAGCCAGTGCTCAGGTGAGCTGCCCCAACTAAGGTATTTACCAAGTTTAGTAATGCCGCCAGAGCTGATTCAGATACGCTGACTGGTTTAAAGTCCAATAAATCCATTAAGTCAGAAGACTTCTGCTGCAACACAAGCGCGCTTGCTTTGAGAGATTCAAGTCCCGCAATGAAACTGCGTTCCCATTGCGGATTCCATTCCTGTTTATGAATAAACTGAAGCTCTTTAAATGCATCCACGGGAATTTGACGACACTTGATTTCGAGGTCATCACATACGTTCTTACAATCTTCCAATTCCTGCGCTGTCATGGCTTCGGGGGAAGAGAGTCCTAACGGCTTAAGATCTACAATTTGCCGGTCGGCAACTTTTCCGAGAAGATAGGCAAATGAATTATAAACGGTATAACCGTTTGGATAAACCCGATGTAACTCCGACTCATATGTATTAAGTGTGTTTCGGGTTGAATTGAGTTTAGAAGTGACTCCATCCCACTTTGTAGGTGATCCCAAAATTCCAAATCCAAGTGCCTTGGCAAACTGCTTCAATACATCCATTTTGCCGCTTTTATTGGAATGCAACTCCAAAAGAAATGGTTCAAGTCCAATTGAACAAAGTCGTTTATGAACAACCTCAAGTGCTGCACGTTTCTCAGAAACAAACAACACTCGCTTACCTTTCGCGAGGCAGTGCGCAATCATATTGGTTATAGTCTGCGACTTACCTGTGCCAGGAGGACCATGCAAAACAAAACTCTTGCCTTTTTCAGCGGATAATACTGCAGCGAGCTGAGAGGAGTCGGCACTCAATGGGCAGTACAACGATTCATAACCAAATTGCTTATCAATATCCTCAGGGGCAACACCCTTAACACCATCGTCAAACCCCTCGCCTGGATGTTCAACTAGATGCCTGACAACAGGATTATTCATCAAATCAGCAACCCGATTATTCATGTCTTTCCACATAATGAACTTGCTGAAAGAAAAACGGCTGAGCCAGACATGATTCTTGACCTCCCACCCTTTCATGTCTTTGACCGCTTGCCGAAATAACTGCAATATGCGATCAACATCTATGCCTGACTCATCGCCTGGAGGCGGATCTACACCAGGTACTGCCAGCTGAAAATCGCGTCGCAGCATTTCAAGCAGCGTCACATTCACAGAGGCATCATCATCGTAGCGATTCAAAGTAAAGCTATGCCTTGCCGATTTGCGACCCAGTTGGACCGGCAACAGGACCAGAGGAGCCCTTCGCAATTCGCCATTATGATCAACCCATTCAAGAAAGCCAAGAGCTAAAAACAGGGTATTAACGCCACCTTCCTCAAGATCGATGCGAGTCATCCGAAAGAGTTTCAAAAGCCGCTTATTCAGTTCAACCTCTGTCAGTGAGCATCGTAACCGACTGCTCTTAAGCTCGTCTAGCAGCAGCGAATCCTGTGCATCCTCACACATTAAATCACTACTGCGCGGATCTCTGCCATTGATCAATGCCGGAGGTTCAAGTAATTCAAAATGGTGCTCTGCGGCAATGGAATCTTCCAGCAGGTCAGGCCGGTTACATGCAATTGGAACCGCTTGTTTGGACTCTTTGAAATTGAGCATGCGGTTACGTAATGTCAAATCCAGCAACTGCCTTTTCCAGTTATCAATCCGAGTCTGTGGGGTTTCGCTCTCTTCGTCAACAACGACTTCTTCACGCAACTCTTTTGACGACTCTTTGACCAAGGCATCTGATGATAACGCGGCATCCTTACAAGCGTTCGAGAGATCAAGCCCTTCGCGCATTATTGGCAAGGGAGCAATATGAGAACGCCTTGCAGCGGCAATATCCAATGCCATACTAAATTGATTATCAAGCAGAAGGTGTTTTTTTGCAGCCTCCACCGCAATATCAAATGTGCTGTTGCTATCTGCCACAGCCATGGTTGTTTCAAATACAACCAACTCATCCAGCGCCTGACGTTTCCTTATTGATTGAAGGTCATCCTCAATTACATTTGGCATTTTTTCATCAATAAGGTAACACCCCGCATATGCATGGCCCTCATGCAGAAGCAGTAGAGGATGCAATCCAGACTGTTCCATAACACTCGCCATGAGCAGCGAGAGATCCAGGCAGGTAGCCAGTTTCGATTCAAAAATCTTCTGAGGAAACCTGATTTTCTGACCACACTCTTCAAAACTTGCGGCGGGGTTGCTGTATACTATGCCAAGTCCTTTTGTTGCATCAAATATAGCATTGACGATTGCATAGACATGTCGCCTGCTCCGACTCTGGTAACCTGACAAAGCACTATTGCCAGTGCGTTCACTCAAAATCGCGGCGGCCTTGCCCATGATGTGCTCCACCGCATCACTGTTGGGTGTGACAAATGCAGCAAGCAGTTCCGGCATTATGTTTACACCAGGCCATATATCATAAGGGAGCACCTCAACCTCATACTTTTGAAGATGCGTGAGGGGCTCCTCTCCCTCAGCGCCTTCTGCTGTGATACTTATTTCCAGATTTCCCCGGCACCGCTCTGATACAGAGGATAGAAAGGCGTAATCAAGTTTAAGATCCAAATCAGAGAAAGAGTACTCTTTACCTGCCGGGAGTGATGAAATATGTAGCTCATGCTCTTCAATAAACGAAGGGATTGATGATATGCAACAACAAATATCGCTAAGTTCCAACAAAGACTCGTTTTTTATCGATAACTGACGTATAATAGGAATTGCATTTTGTTGATATGCAAAACTAACCTTCGACGAGTAATCTGCCTGGATACTAAAACTATCATTCATAAACTTCTCCATCACCAATATCATGTTCGTCGCGGAAACATATAACTCTTTCAACAATTGCTTCATAATTGCAAACTGCTTGTTTTTGCTGGGTTGTTGCGATTATTTCCTCTACCCTGAAATCGGCATTACTGAAATAACAGAACGCGTCTGTGGAGCACACCTGAAAACAGAAGATAGCGACATTAGACTAAATCTAAAAAAACGAAGGTAGATATATCAATCAACTGGACACATTGGGGTCGTGTATTATCATGCGGTTCCACTGAAAAAGTCGGGTGAACGACATGGAGCTCGTCCCTCCAGCCTCAGAGAACAAGCGTTACTTGAATATTCTGGAGGATATTCGCTACTACTCGCTCTGATCCTGAGCCCAGTGGGAGTATCCATTTTTATCAAGCCACTCAGCTGCACCGATATGGCCGCGCCGGGCGGCATCCCGGCAGAGAGTGGCAGCCTTAATATGATTGCGTGAAACACCTCTGCCATATTCATGCATCATCGCCAGATTAAACAAAGCCTCAACACAGCCACCTCTGACTGATTTTCTGAACCAGTCAACTGAAATATCATAATTTCTCTTGACCCCCTCACCACGCAGATACATCATCGCCAAATTATTCTGAGCAAGAGCAAACTCTGCTTCAGCCGCAATTCTGTAAAACCTGCCGGCCGTAATATAATCCCTCTTGCGACCCTTGCCGCGGTAGTAAATTGTTCCGATCGCATTAACCGCAAAATAATTATTTTTTTCGGCAGCCTTTTTATACCAGCGCAACGCCTTCTCTAAATCAGGTGGAATTCCCAACCCCTTTTCATACATCTGACCAATGATATATTGCGACATGGGGTGCCCCGCAGAGGCAGATTTACAGAACCATTTCAGAGCCTCTTTATAATCTCTTTCAACTCCGCGTCCATCACGGTATAAAAGACCGGTGTTAAAGATCGCCTCAAGATGGCCTGCATCGGCAGCAAGCCGATACCACTTCAGAATTTCCGCGCTGTTTTTATCAGCTTCCTTGGCATGCGAGAGCATAAATGCATAATTATACTGTCCATGAGGATTACCGCTCTGCGCCGACTTGAGATACCATGTTGCAGCCAGCCCGGGTTGTTTTTTAACACCACGGCCCTGCTGATAGAACCATCCAATATTATTCATGGCATCGGAGTGCCCCTTGCTGGCAGCACGTAAATATAGGTTGTAGGCCATTTCATCATCTTTGGGAACCCCGTGCCCCTCTGCATAAAGAGTTCCAAGATTATACTCTCCGATGGAGTTTGCCTGCATTGCGGCCTGCCGGAAGCACTCCGCCGCCATATCATAATCCGGTGTTTTTCCTGTAGCGCGATAGTAGATCATACCAAGAGCATTCTGAGCCAGAGCATACCCTTTATCTGCAGATTTTTTAAACCAGTAAACTGCATCTTCCTCACTCTTAAGGTTGAAATCACAATCCAGCCCAATCAGATACTGCGCCATTGAGTTACCCCCCTCGGCACGCTCAAGCATATATATACGCCCCTCTGAGAGATACTTTCTGTGTAAATCATCTGGAAGTGCACATAGCGGTTCGTTTACAGAGTAAACAGCCATCAGGAATCTGAAGAACGGCTCCCCCATCTCAGCCAGCCGTCTGACTTGCGCAGCCGCCCGCCTGAATTTATTAATGCTGCCCGCACTGCGACTGTTGACAAACAGCTCAACCGAGCTCTTAATATCAATAGCCGATTGATGCAAGCGGTCGACTGCATCTTCCTGAATCTCTACAGCACTCGAAAAAGACACAAGTAATAAACCACATAAAATCGATAGCCGTTGTTTAACAGTAAAGTCAGAATGACACCTTTTAAACATAAAAGTTTTCCTTAGTGTACGCCCCGTTTACTTGATTGATAAAAATCAATCAGCATCTTAATTTCAGGGGTTTCATTCATCTCATATTTGATTTTATCCAGAGCCTGCGTACGGTTCAGCCCCTCCCTATATAGCAGACGGAATGCCTCCTTCAAGGCAGATCGTACCTCAGGACCATACCCTTGACGCTTGAGACCGACAATATTGGGACCAACAACTTTGGCCTCTTCATTTGAAGCATCCGTTAACATAAAAGGAGCACAGTCCTGACGCACCCTGGAGGCCCCTGCAACCATTGAGTGTGCACCTATACGACAGAACTGATGCACCGCCGCCAGCCCACCTATAATCGCATATTCTTCAACAACTACTTCTCCCGCCAATGTTCCAAGGTTGGACATAATGACATGATCACCAACTTGACAAGCATGTGCTATATGACAGTAAGCCATAATCAGACAGTCGCTGCCAACTCGCGTGGTTTCTCCAGGTTTGGTTCCCAGATGCACCGTTGAATACTCACGCAGTATCGTACGGTCTCCTATTTCCACATGGGTAATATCACCATCCACATATTTCAGATCCTGACTTTTCATGCCTATACAGGCAAAGGGATAAACTTCACACTTCTTACCAATCACCGTGTGTCCCTCTATATTGGCATGCTGTTTGACAATAGTCCCAGCACCTATCTTTACATGCGGTCCAATACAAGCGTAGGGACCGACCTGTACATCATCCGCGAGCTGTGCTTGCGGATCAACTATTGCTGTAGGGTGAATTTCTGACATTTATATACTCCTTCTGATTTCTTCATATTCAAACATTCTACAAATTTTTAGGCAGCAGATATAATGCAATTAAACTGCATAGAATAAATGGTATCCACACCAGCAGATGCGGGTAGAAAGCCGGAGAGCTATCCATTGACTCAGCAAAGATTACTCCCAGATAAAATACCATAGCAATTATAAGACTTAATGCAATTCCAATGGTGGACTCTTTACGATGTGAACGCATTCCGAGCGGAACACCTATTAAAACAAATATAAAAGCCGCCAAAGCATAGACATAGCGCATATGTAAATGTGTACGGTAGACGCTGTAAACCTTGGCCTGCGCTTCAGGAGGAAGCATTTTCTGATTCAGCTTAATCTCCTTCAATTTAGCAATGATCTCTTTATAATTAAGATCTTTCGCTTTTTTGATGTGCTTACGCCTCTTTAAAGCCCCTTTAAGTGTATGCTGAAAACGGTCAGCTGTGGCTATACCGGGCTTGTCATACTCAACAGGGTCGATACGAACCTTATACATGTTGAGAACAATGTCATCGCCTTTAATTTCAACAAGTGTCCGCTCTGCACGCACCTCGCGGGTAACCCCTTCATGACTGTGATCAAATATAAGTACATCATTGATCCAGCTACCCTCTTTAGATGCAAACCAAATGGTTATATCCGGGAAATCTGTAATAAACTTTCCCGGTTCAAGAAGATCAATTCCATCCTCAACACTGATCATTGAATAGATGTTGCGGCGCACATCATGAGCACGGGGAACAATTTCATGATTAATGTAAATTCCAAGAAGCGTACAGAGTAAAGCAAAGACTATCGGCCACTTAATCACCGCCAACATATTAACCCCGCAGGATCGCATCGCTGCAATCTCACTGTCGGCCGAAAGCCGACCGAACACCAGCAGGGAGCTGACCAGCAGACTGATGGGAATGGTCAAACGCAGAGTCTCAGGAAAACCAACCAACATAAAGAGGCCAACTGCCTTGACAGGTAATCCCTGAATCATTAACTGAACAATCTTAACCAGCAGGCTGATAGTCATTACAAAAGAGAGCACAAGCCACGATAAAAAAACTGCCATCAGAAAAGATTTCAGAACATAACGCTCAATAATCTTCATCAATACCTCACATTAAAAAACCGCAAAAGAAACATCTTGTTTCCATGCGGCCTTTTTTACTACATTTCAAGCAGAACGGCAAGTATATTTACTTGCCGTACTTGTGTTTATCAGCATTTGTTCCAGCACCACGGATGTATACTGCAACCCGACGATTTTCAGGATTTCCGTTGACAAGATCCGGCTGCACCTTGGGACGAGTGAAGCCATATCCGACTGCGCTCAGGCTATCTGGATTGACCCCTTTGCCAGCCATATAAGATAGAACCGCCTGCGCACGACGCTCAGATAGATCCTGATTATACTTCTTGCTGGAACGTGTACGGCGGTCGGCATGCCCCTCAATTACAGCAGTGGCATTTTTCTTACGGTTCAAAACTCGCACAATCTGGTCAATTTCCTGAAAATACTCAGGTTTAATTATAGTGGTGTCATAATCAAACTGAATATATACCTCAAACAGCATCAGATCATCAGTTGGATCCAGCGGATCGGTTTTATCTTCGATGACTTCATGCCCATCATCAACACCGCCTTTATCTGTATCACGCACCAGAGGCATTGTTTTGTATTTCAGAACTTCCTGTCCATCTGTGAGCCCGTCAAAATCTGAGTCGGGGTTCAAAGGATCTGTTTTATAGGTAAGATATTCCTCGCCGTCTGTCAGGCCGTCACCATCAGTATCTTTTTGAAAGGGGTCTGTTCCAATCTCAGCCTCTTTCTCATCAGTTAAGCCATCGCCATCAGTGTCTTTGGCAAGATTAGTCAAGACCTCTGTACCGCTTATTTCAGCCTCGTCACTGCCACCACCACCAAAGCGGTAGGCCAGGCCGAGGTCAGCCATATACATAGTCTCAAAATGATCATCCGCAACCACAAATGTGCGAGCATCAGCACGCAACGACCAGCTGTCCGTCAAGTGATAGAAAAAACCGGCACCGACACGTGGCCCCATCACAATATGATCGTCTCCATTACTAAAAACGCGGTCCTTCGCCCTGAAATAACCTACACCAGCTGCGAGATAAGGATCAAATCTCTCAAAACGGTCAAAGTGATACAATCCATCAAGGAGTAATCCATTAACGTTCTGAGCCTTACCGCCAAAACCAGACGAGCCAGTAATATTGGGAGCCCATGAAACACCGCCTTCAGTACTCCAATGCTCGGTAAAATCATAGCCAAGCCTCAAAACCATATTGAGCCCCTCATCCACGGGCTGACTACCTTCAAAAAATATCATACCGACACCGGGACTTATATACCAGCGTGAACCTTGATCTATCTCACTCAGAGGCACTTCACTCTCTTCCTGCGCCATTACAAAAGTGGCTGCTGTTACAGCCAGGGTTATTCCAATCATTCTACCGTATCTGTTCTTCATAAAACTCTCCTTTTCCTTCTCTTACATAATGTTTGAAGTCAATATACACTATTTCAGGTTCGATTGCAACAGTATTTTAAAAACATTACAAAAAAGTAATAAAAGTAATAAAAAAAAGTTCGTCACGTCCCCCGACATGACGAACCCGTATAGCTTAGTACACGAAAAACAAACTGGTGTAAACTCCAGTATACACTTTAATGCACCTTGTCCAAGCCTGGCGTCCTTTATAACTCAACTATTGCCGAGTTTAATATAAATACACATTTTTTTATGCAAGGTCCATGCCAAGACAGATTAACGATGGTTCCGCAGCCGCTGAACGGTAGCCTATCTAGAGCCCATCCGAAAATGGTTGGAGGTTCGAGAAGTCGAAATAGTCGACGGAGCACATACTTTTACACGTACTCGTACACGCGAATCTCCAAAACCTAGGGTGGGGATAGAGGGAAAAGAGATTTGAGTGTACGAGTTATGTGTACGAGTACGAAAAAAACGCCCCAAAGAATTGGAGCGTTCTGTTCTAGAAAACCTTTTCAAACGGGCTCTAACTGGTCAGTATCACACCATCTCTTAGGTGCTGTGCTGTCAACCGCAGTCGTTTACAAACGCGCTTCTGCCCTAAAAGAACCAGCATCTCAAAGAGACCAGGTCCCTCAGCAAGACCGGAAACCGCAACCCGGACCGGATGCACCAGAGCCCCTATCCCCATTTCACGTAACTCTCCCATCTTAACCAGGAGATCATGAGTTGTCTCTAAACTGAACTCTTCCAGTTCCTCATATGCAGCCGCAATCACATCCAGTAGATCAGGGACCCCGTCTTTCATCAGGCGCTTCTTGACAGCCTTTGCATTAAACGGGTAATCGTCGCTGAAAAAATAAGCGCAATTACCGGGGATATCGGAGTAAAATTTAGTACGCACCTGCATCTGCTCCATGATTCCATCCAGATCGACACCGCTGACGGAAAGCCCCCCAGCCTCAATACGTTCTTTAAAGGATTGTGCATAAATATCACGCGGTTTCTGTCGAATATACTCGCCATTCATCCAGATCAGCTTTTTGATATCAAAACGGGCCGCACTGGATTTACAGTGCTCCAGAGTAAACAGCTTAATCATCTCTTCCCTGGTCAGCACCTCACGATCATCCCCCGGTGCCCAACCGAGAAGGAGCAGAAAGTTAAAGAGTGTTTCAGGCAGATAGCCCTGTTCCCTGAACTCGCCGACAAAGGCAGCGCCATCACGCTTGGAGTAGGGCTTGCCCTGATTATTGACGATCATCGGAAGATGACCGAAGTGCGGCAGCGGGGCATCAAGCGCTTTGAAAAGCTCAATATGCTTAAATGTGTTCTCGACGTGGTCATCGCCGCGAATAACATGCGTCACCTGCATATCTATATCATCCACAACATTAGCCAGATGAAAAACCGGTGAGCCATTGGATCGGACAATAACGAAGTCCTGTGTGTCGGCTGCCTTTTTCTGCATACGCCCTTTAACCAGATCCTCAAAGCTCAGGCGTCCCTCCTTCGGCATACGAAAGATAACGCACTCTCCTCCGCCCCCCTTGTTCTCCCGGTAAGCCAAACCCCGTTTGAGAAGATCATCAGCCACCGCCAGATGCCTTCCCCTGTTTTTACTCTGGTAAACAGCCTCCTCGTCAAAATCAAGACCAAGCCACTCCATAGAGTCCATCAGGGTCTGAACTGCTTCGGCTGTGGAACGTTCCAGGTCTGTATCTTCCACCCGCAGTAAAAAACTTCCATTATTATGTCTGGCGAAAAGCCAGTTAAATATTGCGGCACGTATGTTTCCAATATGAACATTCCCGGTGGGACTCGGGGCAAAACGAACTCTGACTGACATTACAACCTCCTGAAATTTTAAATTGACAGATCCCGCCGTATAAAATCAACAACAGATCTATCCGACCTGAAGCACAATACAGTGTTTTTCAGATCAGAGGATATCTTTTCCATAACCTCAATCACTGGATCAAAGGTTCCACTCAAACGAGACCGATTCATAAGGGGCCGCCCCCTGCATACGCCAAAGCACAGCTCCATTCGTGTCTGCCCCGGTTATAACCGATAAGCCATCAGACTCTTGAAAAGACCAAGCCTGCTCACTCTGCATCTGACAGAGTTCACTATTTGCACCAAGTACGGATACTGTGCAGCTCGGTCCCGATTGCGGAACTCTGGAATCTGAATACAGAAAAGGCAAAAAGTTCTTATTGAACTCATCCGCCCGCAGATTCAAGAACTTGAAATTGACACCATCTATGCATAATTTCATACTTGAATTTAACATGAAATATATAATAAAAAACTATCAGAATAACAAAATCAAGATATTACCAAACCCGTACTTTCACTCAAAACGCCAACCTCTTCCGCTTTGAATGTACCGCCGACACCAAGTTCGACCTCACCTGCCTCCGCCACTTCAAAACGCTTCTTTTAAGATTCAGCAAATGTATCTTTACTAGCCATAATAACTATCTCTTTCTTGATTTGAATAACATTTTAACGCTTTTCGTTTATAATTTCAACCATCAATCGCTAAATATTAAAAAAAAATTCCAGATGACAATCATATCGGCCTTCAGGCAAATAAATACCATTTCCACACCTTTAATCACACCAGATTTAGGGCATTGTATTTAATTTCCAAAGCCGGTATCAACTGCTTCTCAACCGCTTCACGCCCGACTGCTATAACCCCGGAACGCGAAATGTCAATTATGTTATATGGTTTAAACAGGCTCAGAAAATCACAGATGCGCTCCTGATCTCCAACCATCTGCAGCGTAACTGAGTCCTCCTGCACCGCAATAACTTTTGCATCAAAGAGCGTCGCCAGATCGACAATCTCAATCCGCCCGGCATGATCGTTTGAAGCAACCCGCACCAGTATGATCTCGCGATTTAAATGACGCTGATTGGTCATGTTAACAACTTCAATTACATTAATCTGTTTTAATAGCTGGTGGATAACCTGCTCAATCAGGTGCTCATCACCGGGCACTACCATTGTCATTTTAGAGACTTTGCTGTCGTGAGTGGGACCGACATTAAGAGTTTCAATATTATAACCGCGTCCGGATATCATGCTCACTATTCGGGCCAGGACCCCGGGCTCATTTTCAACTAAACAATTTATGATGTTATTCATACTCTAATCCTTCCATCAATTATACAGATCTATTTATCATTGAGGTTACCGCCTGACCCGGTGGAATCATCGGAAATACATTAGCCTCCGGTTCAACTATGAATTCAAGCACCCAGCTCTTACCGCTGGCAAAGGCCTCTTCCAAAACCGGAGCAACATCCTCGGGCTTTAAAATACGTTTAGCACAGGCTCCATGTGCTTCAGCAAGCTTGACAAAGTTTGGCAGATACTCCCGGCCCGTTTCAATGCGTTCCGTTCTCTCACGATTGCTCTGACCAAGCATAACCCCGGAATAACGGCGATTATAGAACATCTCCTGCCACTGACGCACCATGCCGAGATAACCGTTATTAAGAATAACGATAATAACCGGCATCTGGTGTTCAACCGCAACAACCAGCTCCCGAAAATTCATCTGAACCCCGCCGTCACCAGTAACACATACAACCAAATCGTCAGGACACCCAAATTTGGCTCCAATTGCCGCCGGAAGTCCAAACCCCATCGTTCCGAGACCACCGGATGTTATAAAACTGCGCGGGCGTGTGTAATTGAAATGCTGCGCTGACCACATCTGGTTCTGTCCGACATCTGTGACAACCGTAGCCTTGCCGCCACTGACCTTACAGATCTGCTCAACAACAAACTGAGGCATGATCGCCGAACCGCTATCAGGATAGATAAAGGGAAAGCGGTCCTTCCAGCGCTGAGTCTGAGCTAACCACTCTTTACGATCAGCTTTATCCACCAGCGGTATTAAAGCCGTTAAAACCGGCTTGAGATAACCCTCAACACCAAGATCACAACGCACACTCTTACCAATTGCTGAACGGTCAATGTCAATGTGCACAACCTTTGCCTGCTTGGCAAACTCCGAAATCTTCCCGGTCACACGATCATCAAATCTCGCGCCGGCGGATATCAGCAGATCACACTTGTCAACCGCATAGTTTGCAGCAACCGATCCATGCATACCCAGCATGCTCAAAGCCAAAGGATCACTCTCAGGAAATGCACCGATACCCATCAGGGTTGTGCAAACAGGAATACCCGTCTTATGCGCAAGTTCAAGCAGTTCAGGTGAGGCATCTCCGGCAATCGCACCGCCACCAACATAAAGAAGCGGACGTTCAGAGCCATTAATCAGATCAGCCAAAGCGGCAACAGCATCAACATTAAAATCAACATGTGGCTTGTAAGCACGCATCTCTACAGGTCCAGACATAGACTGTTTGGTAAACTGCTGTTGGATGTCCTTAGGAATATCAATCACAACCGGACCGGGCTTACCGGATGATGCAATGTGAAAGGCCTGCGCAATGATCCTGGGGAGTTCGTCAACACTGCGAACAAGAAAATTGTGCTTTGTGACCGGACGCGTAATTCCGATAACATCCGCTTCCTGAAAAGCGTCGTTTCCAATCATCGACAATGGAACCTGTCCACTGATACAAACCAACGGAATTCCATCCATATTGGCAGTTGCCAAACCGGTTACAGTATTGGTTGCACCGGGACCGGAAGTAACCATACAACAACCGGTCTTACCGGTAGCACGCGCATAACCGTCCGCCATATGAACAGCTCCCTGCTCATGACGTGACAACACAAACTGAAAAGGTGCATCATACAAACAGTTGAAGATATCAAGCACAGTACCGCCCGGGTAGCCAAAAAGAACTTCACAACCCTCTTCTGCCAAACCATCAACCACACACTGCGCACCGCTCCGCGCAGATTTCTCAATATCCCTGCCACTGTCAATTTCTGACTGTTTTTTCATTATCACCTCGCTAACTTATACTTAATAAATCAAAAGCCCGCCATTATTAAACGGCGGGCTCTTTTTTTAAAATTAAATTGTCTCAATTTACACAATCTATTCCCGCACTAATATTGTAACAAACGGGCATAACCCGCCCGTGTACAGCTACCAGCAGGCTGCTGATATTCCTGAAGTATGTAAGTTCTTGTTTCATGAAGTAACCAATGTAACCCTTTTTGCACACATTTGTCAATACAGAGAATCAGGATTATCAACAAAAATCAATCGCTGACAATAAACTCAATCGTCATGATCTCATATTTCTTAAGAAAACCAGAAGATAGTCCCCGTATCTGGCGCACATTGGCAGCCGCCCTGAGCACGCTCTGATCACAAATACGACTGCCGGATGATTGTCGAATCCGGTAGCTGACAATACGCCCTCCTTTATCAATACGAATATCCAGCAACACCGCTCGGGAACCAGCCTCAGCACTGCCAGGTTGAACCCAGGAATTATACATCGCCCGATGCACCAGAGATATACACCGCGAAACTTCACTTTCCGGCAATGTGTTTCTCGAACCCGGTTTTGCGCCGGAGAGCAAGGCCTTCTTGATCTGATCACGCGTGAGCGGCTTAACATCTTTTAATGTAACCGGTTTAAGCTTGGAAAAGTCCGGCTGCTTCTTGACCGGCTTATCCTTAATACGCTTCCCCCTTTCAAAAGGTTTCTTGACGGGCTTCTTGACGGGTTTCTTCTCAGGCTTCTTGACAGGCTTCTTGACGGGCTTCTTTTTTACAAGCACCGCATCTTTTACCAGCGGGATATTCTCGGGCATAAGCGGATCAATTTCCTGAACAGGCTCAACCTCAGGCAGAGTATCATCAGCCAGCGGAGGCAGATCCTGAGGCAATACTACTGTAAACTCCACCGGTGGCGGCAGCTCCTTCTTTGTGAACTGATGCCGAATCGCAAAACCAATCACCGCTACAAGCAGTATAAAGTGAAAGACCATCGACCATTTTAAAGAATTTTTATTTAAAGGTGAGTTCATGAAAAAATTCGTTAGTGCGTTAGTTCGGTTTAGTCGAATCTCTCGATTATATCGAATCACTCGAAAAACAGCGTAGCAACAACATCCTTTTAATCCGCCAGTGTCACCAGCGCCATACGCGTTATCTTATGTTTATACAAAATCTTCATAACCCGGATTATCTGCCCGTATTCAAGGCGTTCATCTCCGCGCACCAACACCGCCAGATCCGGATTGTCCGCCGCCATATTACCAAGTGTATTATCTAAATCATCAATGATAATTGAACGGTTATTTAAAAACATATTTCCTTCGGCATCAACTGTAACCACATTGGATTTCTTTTGAGGCAGGATATCCGTGCTACCCTGCGGCAGCCTGATCGAGATTCCCTGCTCCATCGCCGGCATAGTGATAATAAAGGTGATCAGTAATATAAAGGTGAGATCAATCAGCGGTGTCATATTGATCTCATTAAGATGGCTTGATGATTTTTTGCGATGCAGATGTCTCAACGCCATCAGAGCTCCCTCCCTTGAAATTCGCAGGCTATCCGCCCCATCAGCTCATCAGCAAAGCCCTCCATGTCATTGGAGAGCTTCCTGCCCTTGCCCGCCAGATTATTATAAAATATTGCACAGGGAATCGCCACCAGAAGACCTACCACAGTTGTTATCAAAGCCGATGAAATTGCAGGAGCAATCTCAGATAAAAGCACCGTTCCCTTGTCGCCCATTGTTGAGAAAGCATCCATAACCCCCCACACAGTACCAAGCAGCCCCAGCATCGGTGATGCTGTCACAACCGTCGCCAGCAGTCCCATGCCGTACTCAACCCTGATCTCCTGCTCATGCAGATTATGTTCGCAGGTCCCGCGAACCAGCTCAATCTCCCTGGAGGACAATGCGGCACTTTCATTTGATGCCTGCCTCCCGATCACCGATCTGCGTGACTCAGGGTCGAGCAGCTTAACCATCCTCTCACAAGTGCTTTGATAAATGAGACCCAGTGAACTTTTTACATCTTTCTGCCTCCTTAGATAATAATCCAGCACATCGCGACCTGCCAGAAATTCGCGCATAAAACGGCGACTATTGCGCGTAATGCTGTTCAGCTCCTTGGATTTACCGATAATCACAGCCGCAGCAATAATCGAGCTGCCAAGCTGAATAAACACAATTGACTTACCCACAAGACTTGATTCAATAAACCCCCCCAGCAAGGATGCCATCGGAAATACGGGCGGTTCAAAAAATAAATTCAACATTAAAAAACTCCAAAAAAATCTATTATCAAAAATACATAACTAATAATGATTCACAATGTTGATATTGTCAATTCAAAAAAAGTGCGGTGGCAACCTGCTGATAAATAAGCCGGATTCTGTTGACCACGTGCAAGCACGCAGCTCCGATCATTCATCTAAGCGATCTACCCGGAACCGTTCTCAGCAGAGCTGAAGCGATACGAGCAGCATCTGGAGTCCCCTATTTGATCTTGCTCCGGAGGGGGTTTACCCTGCGATTACGCTTTCGCGACAACCCGGTGGTCTCTTACACCACCTTTTCACCCTTACCCTCGGCCAAAGCCGAGGGCGGTATATTTTCTGCGGCACTTTCCGTCAGTACCGATATAGCAGCACTGCTCCAGCTTTAACAACTGGACCTCCCACTCTATGGAGTCCGGACTTTCCTCTCCTGTCAGAGACAGGAGTGACCGGTTATCAGACAAGCTGCCACCGCAAATTATTAAATTGAAATTGATGTTTGGTTGCGTATCCGCTGCTTTAGTCCATATAAAGAATACGTCCGCACATAGTGCAGAAGACAACTTCCTGATCACGACAAACCATCTGACCCACCGAGGGAGGCTGAACCAGATTGCAGCCAGTACAAACCGATCCGTTTAAAAGCTTAACAACAACCGGCCAGCGCTTGCTCTTAAGACGGTCATAATAGAGTTTCGATCGCGCCTGCACCTTGCCCTCAACCGCTTCTCGCTCAACCAGAGTTTCTGCAAGAACCTGCTTAACCTCGACCAGGCGCACATCAAGCTCGGCCAGATACTCATCCACACCGGCCTGTTCTTTAACTAACTTTGCTTCAATATCAGCAACCTTGGCCCTGATCGGTATAAGATCATCCATAGCCGCTATTTCACGCGCTTCATGGGAAGCAATATCTTCTTCGAGTTTGTTTATCTCAAGGTTATACATTGAGAACTCTTTATTTGTCTTGAGCATGACCTGATGTTTTTTGAGTTCCTGTATCTTCAGCTTACGCGACTCAGCTTCCAGATCGGCTGCTTCAATTCTGAGCTGCACCGCTTTCTGCTCGCCATGTGCTGAGGCCAGTATCTCTCTAAGATGATCCAAACGCGCATTTTCCTGCTTCTTGCGTTCAGGTATATCTACAATCTCCTGCTCTAACTCACGAATACATCCATCTACATCCTGCAACTCCAGCAAAGGTTGTACAAAGCTCACGAAAACACATCCTTCCAATATAGTCTGACATAAAACTGAAATCAAAATCAAATAAAACATTCAGAATAACTTATCTGCGCCTGACTGTCAACCGACATAGCCAAAATATAATCCAAAAAAACCGCAGGATAGAACCTGCGGCTTTAAAAAAAATAAGATCATTGCAACGAATCGCTTAAAACTCAAATCCCTTACGGATATGAGGCATAAGCAACACGTTAGCAGCATCATTATTTGCAAACTGCTGTTTGCGGCTGCTCCAGGAAAGTTTACCTGGAATCTGCTGTGCAATACAACCAACCAGCATGCCTTCCAGTATCGGAATCGAATGATCAATATCCGAATATGTATTCTCTGTGCCCTTGATGGCGTTTACAAATTCAAGCTGCTGACTAGATTTACAGCGTTCGATCGTCTCAGGTAGATCAATCAGAGCTTCATGCTTGGTCGTCGACTTCATCATAGTCTCGCCCTTAAGCGCAACATAAGCATCCTTGCCGTAATCATTAGTGGAGCACATCATACCCTTATCACCGATAATCAGACAGCCGGTTCTAGGAACTTCACCGAGCGTAGCAATAACCTGCGGCATAATCTCAGCAGAAGGCTTCTCTTTGCCATCATACCAGAACAACTCAAGCTCAGGCATTCTCTTACGAGCCGCATATGTCAGTTTAACAATACTCTTTGCGGGATATGTCTCGGTGTTCTTACCTTCAATCATGATTGTCTCAGCCGCAACAACATCCTCAAGCTGCAAGCC
>Ga0307990_1001813_pt1 | contig 17658 bp, 11 predicted proteins | sample EllFjometagen129_FD_203168 | JGI IMG/M metagenome (GOLD analysis project Ga0307990, IMG submission 203168) | Marine microbial communities from Ellis Fjord, Antarctic Ocean - #129 | ecosystem: Environmental > Aquatic > Marine > Unclassified | place: Southern Ocean | collected 2014-10-08
GCCGCCGCTGGAGATGTCATCCAAAATCCCTTGAGCATGTTTATAAAAGCGAAAGCGCGCGCGGCGGTAATCAATGGCGTCTAAAAGCTCTTTGGCCGCGTCGCGTTCGTGCGCGGCGACCAGATCTCTCGCCGCGCGATAGCGGGCGTAGTCACTCACCAGCCCGTCGGCAAGTTTCGGAATCATTTCGAGCAATTTTTTGGACGGTACGTGATCGTCAATAAGCTCGCGCGCGGCGTGCAACGTCTCGACGAGTTCCTTAGGCGTGCTTTGCTGGTTGGCCGCGATGGCGTAATAGGACAAGGCGTCGTCATATCGTCCCAGCGCGGAAAGGGCCTGCGCGGACAGAAATCGCACCCGCGCCTTGTTGGAGGCGTCGCCCAGCGCCAGGTAGTTCTCATAAGCCGCCAGCGCTCGGCCCGGGTCTCCAGCCTGAAAGTAGCAGTAGCCCATGTTGTAAATGGACTCCGCGGCGAAGGGGCTGTCCGGGTATTCGGCCTGCAGCTTATGAAAACACAAAACGGCCTGCTCGGGACGGCCCTGCTTCAAGTGTATGCCGGCGATCTTGTATAGCGCTGCGGGAACAAGCTCTCCCGCCGGGTTCGCGTCGATGGCGTCCTCGTACGTAGTCAGAGCTTTTTCAAAAAAGAAGTTTCTATAATAGGCTTCGGCGCGCTGGAAAATCTCGACGGTTTTCTCGTCGCTCAATGTCGCTTGCGGCCCCGGTTTTTGGGCGCAGCAGCACAGCAGCGCGGCGACAATAAGAATCGCAACAAGCCTAAGCGCCTGATTCGCTCGCTTTTTCCCTTGACCCAAACCTGTCCTCCAAAGCCAGCAAAAAAGCCCCCGAGGGCTTATCGATTTCACTTTTCACGCTCTTGAAATAATGGTCCGTCAACTGCCGGCCCGCTTCGTCGAGAAAGTCGGGAGCGTCGATTTGAATCTCCACGAAAAGGTCTCCCGATCGGCCCGACGCCGGATCGGGAAAGCCTCGTCCGGGCAAACGCAGTTTTCTTTTGCGCCAGGTCCCCGGTGGAATTTTTATTGTCAGGGCGCCTTGGGGCAATTCAATCCGCGTGTCTCCTCCCAGGGAGGCGACAGCGAAATCCGTGCGATGCGTTGCAATCAGATCATTTCCTTCGCGCCGCATTCCAGGTTCCGGCGAAACAGTGACCTTAACGATCAGGTCGCCGTCCTTGCCGCCGAGCCGCCCGCCTTCGCCCAAACCATTGACACGCACGCGCCCGTCGTCATGCACTCCCGGCGGAATGTCCAGTGTGGTTTCCTTGCGGCGCAAAACGCGACCGGTATGGGCGCACGCATCGCATTTCGTTTCGCCGATCCAGCCCCTGGCGTTGCATTTCGGGCAGCGCTTGCCGATGCCGGGTAGAAAATCGGTCGTGAGACGCCCGGTTCCTCCGCAGGTCCCGCACGCCGAAACATCCGACCAGCCGATGCCTTCGCAAACCAGGCAATCGCCCTCGCGCCCGTAGGTGAAGGCGCGGCGAAGACCCGTGTAACTCTGCGTGAAAGTGATGGTGGTCTCTACGCGCAGGTCGCGGCCCGGCTGGCTTTTCGAGCGACGGACCAATCCGGTGACAACGGCCAGGGCGGCGCCGACTTTGCTCATCACCTTGTCCACGCGCCCGCGATCATTGACAAAATCACGCAGGCGATCCACGGGAAGACTCAGACCCATAAGGCGCATGGCGTCGTATTGCTTGCGCCGCTTTAAGTCCGAAAGGATGCGATAGGCGTCGCCGACTTGCTTGAAAAGTTCGTGGTCCTCGGGGTTTTCGCTGCGGTCGGGGTGCAGGTCAAGAGCGCGTTTTCTGTAGGCATCCTTGATTTGATCAGCCTCAGCCTTGGGATCGACGCCGAGGATTTTGTAGAGGTCGGGAAGCTTCTTTTTGAGTTCATTTACTCTGGTCATGGGGCACAAACTAATGGTTTTCGCGCTGGCGAACAAGGGGGAAAAAATAGTGTTTTTACGCAATTCTTACAGTGGGCGCGATGTCAATCAATGCCAGGCGGCTTGAAAATTCATCGCTCTGCTTGTTCCGAGAAAAACTTGTCGCGCTGTATAAATACTTCGCGCCTTTGCGTGATGCGCTTCATTATTTCCGCTGTTTCCTCTGCGTATTTTTTTTGCGGCGCTTTGACGGTGTCATCAAGCACCATTTTAAGAGCGACAGCGAACGCTTCAAACTTGTCGGCAAAAGGCGAAGCGGTCAAAATCGTTATAGATTCTTTCGCCTTCCCATCCGCCGCTGCGTCAATGATAAATGCACAAACATCATCCAGATATTGTTCCGAAAAGCGCTTTTCGCCGACAAAAACCTTGGATATCTCCAGAGCTTCATCCCAATGGCCCGCTGCCCCCAAGACACAGGCAAGAGTGTGAAGATAGAGGGTGTCATTTGAGCTTTTTGCAACAGCGGTGCGAGCTCTATCAATGGCTTCGGAAAATCGTTCAAAGAAATTATTTTTATAAACGCACCATGCGGTGCCATTCAATGCCCGCACAACCTGTTCAACAATGGGAGTTTCCGGGCGCTCGCCGAAACGTTCCACGACCTCGTCGTAAACCTGTATCGCCTTCTCCGAGCGATCCAGGCTGCCCAATGGCACGCCCTTGTTGCTAAGGGCCTTCGCAACCACTTCGGCAATGGAGGCTTCCGGGCGCTCGCCGAAACGCTCAAAGATATCGTCGTAAACCTGTATCGCCTCCTCCGAGCGATCCAGGCGGCCCAATCTCCAGCCCTTGTTGTAAAGGGCCTTCGCAACCACTTCGGCAATAGAGGCTTCCGGGCGCTCGCCGAAACGCTCAAAGATATCGTCGTAAACCTGTATCGCCTCCTCCAAGCGATCCAGGCGACCCAATCTCCAGCCCTTGTTGTAAAGGACCTTCGCAACCACTTCGGCAATGGAGGCTTCCGGGCGCTCGCCGAAACGCTCAAAGATATCGTCGTAAACCTTGATCTCTTCCACCGAGCGATCCAATTTGCCCAATCTCACACCCTTGTTGTAAAGGGCTAGCGCAACCTGTTCGGCAATAGAGGCTTCCGAGCGTTCGCCGAAACGCTCGATTAACTTGTCATAAATCAGTATCGCCTCCTCCGAGCGATTCAGTTTGGCTAATGCCATGCCCTTATTGTTAAGGGCTCTCGCAACCAATTCGGCAATGGGCGCTTCCGGGCGCTCGCCGAAACGATCGATTACCTCGTCACAAGTCTGTATCACCTCATCTAGGCGATTCAGGCTGACTAATCTTGCGCCCTTGTTGAAAAGGGCTCTCGCAACCAATTCGGCAATGGGCGCTTCCGTTCGCTTGCCGAAATGCTCGATTAACTTGTCATAAATCAGTATCGCCTCCTCCGAGCGATTCAGGCTGCCTAATCTCACGCCCTTGTTATAGAGGGATCCCGTAACCTTTTCGGGAATGGGGGCTTCCTGACGCTCGCCAAAACGCTCAGCCACCTCGTCGTATACCTGTATTTTCTGCTCCGAACGATTCAACCGCCCCAACATAATACCCTTGATACAAAGGGCGCTCACTGCCTGTTCCCTGACAAGAAACTCTTCATATGGATAGTGCTTTGAATGCTTATCGAAGAGTCTAAATAAATTATCCAGAACAATAATTGATTCTTCTAACTTATTGCCAAACATTAACAATTCCGCCCGTACACGCATTCCCATAAACATAGCCGCAGCCACATCCGGCTGATCAAGATGCGGCGAATAATCCCTTTCGAGCCAAAGAAAATCCTCGATGGCCGCCAGCCCCATTGTTTTTCCCCTTTCAATAGTCATCGACAATCTTTCCTTGACTCCTCGTAAGGGGATTTTTTCAGGCACAATAAAAGAGTGAGAACGAATCGCGTACATTGAAAATCGCTGATTGGGCGGCATGACATACACCGCGCCGATGCCCGGTTTATTTTCAAGAGCGATGTAATTTAGCCTGCTTAAATATTGCAGGCCAAATAAATATGACTGTTTTAGATTCTTCTTGCTTATTGGCTCGAAAAAATCGTTATCAAACCATTCAATTATTTCTTCATGAGTAAAATACCCCGCTTTGCAAACGATGTCATAATAGGCGGCAAGGAATTTGGAGTATTTGAATCCGTGTTTGTTTTCCAATTTTTCCAGAACGCCGACCTCGAATTTGACAAGTTCCTGAGCGAGTTCGTTCATTTGCTCTGCGTTGTATGTGCCAATTTTGTCGAAGCTGTCCGCGAAAGTCATGAAGTTATCACTGCTGTCGATGGCCAGTTGAATTGCCCGCTTATAAGCTCCCGTAACTTTGTTCACGCGCTGAAATATTCTCTGTGCTCCGCCTATAACGTGGCCCGGAGTCCCATTAATGCCGCCACCCGACGCCATGGCTGCCTGAGTCCACATTCTTGCAGCCAGAATCAATGCCTGTTTTTCGTTGAGAGGCAGTATAGGAAGCCGTTTATAACTTCTTGGTCCTTTTCTTCTGCAACTAACGACGATTTGCAAACTAATCACGAAGGATCGTGCGCCATCGATCAGCAAGTTCACTAATTTCTCGGCTTCGCTAGTGCTTTCCAGTCCACTTTCCCCCGCGAATATGTATGACAAGTCATCGAGAACCCAAACGTGCCGTGCTTGCAAAGATTTAATGTGATTAAAGACGCCTTCCAAAGACTCTTCGTCCTGATCTATCCCATAAAACAAACGCAGATTCTTTATGAGGTCATTTCGCAAGTCGGAAACCGTTGTGTAGTTCCAGCAATTCATTTGAAAAACATAAACAGGTTGCTTATCTTCATGAAAAAACTCGTCACTAATGCGTGTGGCGTATTCGCGGAGCAGAGCGGATTTGCCCATTCCGGCTTCGCCGCTGATCCAAAAGACATTGCGCTGTTTTTCATCGCCATATATCGATGGTATATTCATCATTTGCCGGAGTTCATCCATGCGTCCCACAAAGGGATCATGTGCCGGATAGTCAATCTGCCCAGTATTTTCGGTGGTAAAAAAATCCGCGTGGAAACGGCCCGCCACATTCGGCGAAAGGCGAGTGAAAAGGGGCTCGCCTTTTGAAATATGAATCTCGGGCCATTTCATTTCCGAGCTTTCAAAAAGATCTGTGAAGTCGGATGTCATATCGCTTTTGCATTTTTCGACAGCTTTGCCGGGAACATGGATAAGAGAGTGCTCTTTCATGCAATCAATAAAGGCGCGAACATATCCTTTTGGCGCTTCGCGGAGGATAGGACCTTTGAAGGCGACCCAGGGGCATGGGAGGTCTTTGGCGAATTGGGCGCCATGGCATGCGAAGACCACGCATCCTTTAAGGTTTTCCCAGAAGTCTTTGACTCCAAGTTGAGACAAGTTGAACTGGCCGTCCACGAAGGATAGGAAGCCTTCTTCATTTCCATGCCCGTAAAAGAAGAGCAGATCACAGCCATTGGCGGCCTCCCGCTTGAGATTGCCTTTGCTGGCAATATCCATGCGTACTTCGATATGAAGTCCGCAGGCTTCCAAACTCAACGCGGTTTCTTTTGCCATCTCCAAAGCTTCTGGTAGATGCTGCTCAAGGGAATGGGCAATGAGTATTAAAATACGAAAGCGGGGCGTCGGTGCCTTTTCGGCAGTCGTCAACTCCCACCCCGGACCTTGAACGTATCCCTTGTGTTTTTTCTCGTGCTTGTCGAGAAACTCAAAATCCTTCCATTCAAGTTCGGAGGTATTCGGGAAAAGATTCTTCTTTCTTGATTCCATCAGCCATTCGGTATGGAAGAGAGCCGACATGCATGTGACCGTCGAGCTTTCGCTTCTATCCTTGAGGTACCGTTTGAACTGGGGATTGCTGACGAATCGCTCCGCCTCTGACAGGGCTTCACTCAAATATTGGTCGCCAACGCGCTCAACGTCGCCGATGACCAGTGTCATGCGCATGCGTATGGATAGGTCTGCACCATATTCGCCATTATGATCGCTTAGGGCTTCATCAATTTTTCTGGCATATTGCAACGCAACCTGAAAGGGCTGCCCCGAGAGAAGGAAATAATATCCATCGCCCGTCCCTATGCGTTTCCAGACATCCCAAACATCTCCGAAGGGCATAAAAAAGCGAGCCGATTCTGTGAGAATGTCCTGAATTCTTTTAAGGATAGTTCGCTGCTCGGTAAGCGTATTTCCCGTAAATTCTTCAATGTCGATGCAAAGAATCGGAATGTGCTTTTCATTCATATTCAATACTCCATAACAAAAACGAAATCTCTCGAAACGAGAATATTATCTCTGTAGTTTCATGTTCGGTAGTTAAGCACATTGCCAAAATGTGTGCAATACTATTTCAACAATAGTCTGAGTGTATTATCTCGCCTCCGGGTTGACCTCAGATTGGCTCGGCTTCCCCTTCATCCATCCCGTGCTATAGTGCCCGGCGCGTGTTCCCTGGAAAAGCGGCGACGCCGGTAGGGTTTTTACGATGAGTTTGAGTATAGCGCTGATATCCCTGTACGTTTTCGAAAACAACGGCGTGCGCATCCTTGCCGCCGCCTTACGTGACGCGGGATTCACGGTCAACGAAATCTACTTCAAGGATTACCTCCATCACCGTTTCATTCCTCCTACCGACAAGGAGATGGCCCGCCTTAAGCAGGTGCTTGAGGAAACGAAACCGGGGCTTGTCGGCGTTTCGCTGCGGGCCGGGGCTTATCTTCAGGCAGCGCGCCCCATCGTCAAAATGATTCGTCAGGATTTGAAGCTTCCCGTCGTTATGGGCGGACCGCATACGACCTTCGATAGAGAAAAGCTTATTCACGAGGTCGATTACCTGGCCGTGGGCGAAGCCGAGGAATCCTTTGTGGACCTGGCGCGGACCATCGAAACGGGCGGAGATGCGGGAAATGTGCGCGGCGTCTGGGCCAACCTCGGCGGGGAGATTCAACGCAATCCGGTTCGGCCTCTCATTCAGGATTTGGATCGCATTCCCTTTCGCGATTATCACAGCAATGATTTCAAGTGGGTCATTGACGGCCAACGATTCGACAAGGGCGATCCGGTGACCGGCGAGCACGTTTATTTTACGATGGCGTCCCGGGGATGCGTGTATAACTGCACCTTCTGCGACACGAATATCCTCAAAAAGCTCTATAAGGGCCTCGGAAAATACTATCGCGTTCGCTCTGTGGACAACATCCTTGATGAGATCGATTATGCCCGCCGGTATTTTCCCAACATGCGTCGGGTGCGCTTCGACGACGAGCTTTTCCCCTTTGAGCGAAGCTGGCTGGAGGAATTTTCGGCGAAATACAAAAAGCGCTTCGATTACCCCTTCGATATTCTCTCCGATCCGCGCGTGATGAACGAAAAGGACATCATTTTGCTCAAAGACGCGGGGATGGACCGCATACTGCTCGGCATCCAGGCTTCGGACGATGTCAACCGTCGCCTATTCAACCGTAACCATTCGGATGAAAAGATCATCGAACTCAGCCGCGTTTTAGCGCGCCATAAAATCCACTCGGGCTACCAAGTCATCGTCGACATCCCGACCACGACGAGTAAGGACCATCAAGCCCTCCTGGAGTTGCTGCTTTCGATGCAGAGGCCTTTCGACATTTACACTTTCTCGCTGAACCTGTGGCCGGGCACGGAGTTGACCAGACGATTTTTAGAAGAAGGCGTTATCACTAGCGATGAAATCGCCGGGGTGAGCGACAAGGCTATCCGGCAGTTTCGCGCCGACTTTTCCTTTGAGCGCAGTCCTGAGGATCAGCTTTGGATTGCCCTGTTTCATCTGACCAGCAAGGGATTTATCCCAAAGAGTCTTATTCGCCGGATGTCTCAAAGCGCCTGGTTGAAAAAGAATCCCCGGCCCGCTATATGGCTTTCGGAATTCGCCAACTTCATCAAGCTCGGATTCACCGCGCTGGGCATGCTCAAACGCCGGGAACTGACCTGGACAATGGTCAGGCGCTTTCTCAATTTCAAGTCGCCGGTGTCGATTTGAAAAATAATCCGCATCGTTTTCGAAGCCGTCTTGATTCATAAGCATTGGAATTGTAAGGAATTAATTGGATGAGAAGAAACATCAAGCTGTAGGAAAAACCATGAAAGTTATCGCGTTAAACGGAAGTCCGCATAAAAAAGGCAATACCGTGGCCCTGCTCAAAACGGTCTGCGCCGAGATCGAGGCCGAGGGCATCAAAACGAAATTGATCCATCTACCGCCGCTGAAATTGCAGCCCTGCATTGTTTGCATGAAATGCGCGAAGAAAAAGGACAATCAATGTCACGGCGTCAAGGACGGACTGAACGATTTGCTGGCGCAAGTTTATGAGGCGGACGGCTTGCTGATTGGTTCGCCCACGTGGTTCGCCAACGCCAACGGGCACGTCAAAAACTTCATTGACCGTTGCGGCTTCATCAGCCGCGTCAACGGGTTTACTTTGAACCATAAAGTGGGCGCTGCGGTCGTGGCTGTCCGCCGTGCGGGCGCGGTTCCCACCATGGACGCCATCGACCGCATGTTCCAGCTCAACGGCATGGTCATTCCCTGCGCCACCTATTGGAACCTAGGAATGGGCGGGGCGCCGGAAGACTGCCTAAAGGACAAAGAAGGCATCAAGACGATGAAATCTCTCGGACAAAACATGGCCTGGCTGCTGAAAAAACTGGCCTGACAATCGCGTATCGAGCCATGCGAAATACGCGCATTGATGTTTGTTATTTGAGGCCAAATCTGATAATGAGAGCCGCTTGGCGCTATCGGGCGCCGGGGGGAATTTTTGCCATGAATAGAAAGCTCGTAATCGCCGTGCTGCTGTCGGCGTTTCTTCTGGTCATTCCAACGCCAAAGCTGTGGGCTGAAAAACTGTCCGGAGATTATGAAATCCGGCAGGACGGCAAATTGGTCGGCGCCGAAAGATGGTCGGTGGAGTTTTCCACCGACGGATCCATCGTATCCGCCTCGACAGGCTCCGCCAAGCAGGGAGGGCCTAAAGACCGGATTCAAATCGACGACGCGACGGAATTGCGGGCCGGTCTTTCCGGCGCTTTTCAGGAGTACGAGCGGGAAGTCTCCATCAGCGGCTTGCCGCGCCGCCTGTCGATGACATTCGACGGCATCAGTTTTCTCAGTCGTTTTCATTCCGGCAAAAACATCGTCGAACGCAAATTGAAAGCGCCCGCTGAATCGATGGTTGTGGACGTCGGGATTTTCCACCACTACAACATTCTTGTTCGCCGGGCCCGGAAATATCGAGGCTTTTCCAAGCCCATTCCCGTGATTATTCCCAGTGAGCTGCAAAAGACCACAGCCTTCGTAGATGACCGCGGCGATGACCCCGTCAAGATCGGCGGCGTATCATTTCAAGCCCGGCGTTATTTCATCGACATGGGACTTTTCGGCCTGGAGGTCTGGGCCGACGCGAAGGATCGCTTGATAAAAATTGTCGTCCCGTCCACGGGCTTCTCGGCCGTTCTGACGGGATATAGAGGACCTAAGGCCACAAGCCCACCCAAGCCTCGCGCCTCCTCGCGATGGATGGTGGAGAAAACGCAGGCTGCTTTTCCCACGGTCGCCACGCTCAAGGGCGTCAAGGAATTCAAGCTCAACGCCGTGATCCGTCGGCCTCCAAATCAAACGCAAAAACTGCCCGCCGTGATCTTCATCAGCGACACAGGGCCGCAAAACGCCGAAGGCGTCGATCCATTAACCGGCCTTAAGACTCTGACCGGCGAGTTCTGCGACGCGCTGGCCTCATCCGGCTATATCGTCATGTCCTGGGATGACCGGGGAATCGGAAAATCCGAAGGCGACCTGGCCGCTGCAACGCTGGACATTCTTACAAAAGACGGTCTGGCCGCCATGGACCATCTGCGACTTTTCGAAGGCGCGGACGAAAAGCGCATCGCCGTGGTCGGCCTGGGAGAAGGGGCCAACATCGCCATGCGCATGGCCGCGCAAAGACCCGAGATCAAGGCGGTGGTCGCGCTGTCGCCTTCCCCGATCAGCCTGGCCGAACTCGCCAAGCAGCAAATCCGGCGAAGAATAGAGACCGATGGCGGCTTTAGCGACAGATCAACCGATTCTCATCCCGTGATGATCGCGCTTAAGAAGGCCGCCGAAACGCAAAAGGAATTCACCACCATTTCCGGGAGACCCGTTTATCTTGATGTCTACCGCCAATGGTTGAGCCACAATCCCGTGGCCGACCTGAAATCGGTCAAGGCTTCCGTGCTTCATGTCACATCGACAGGGGACCGACAGGTGTTTCCTGACTTGAATAAGGACTTCATCAAAACGGGGCTTAAAATGCCCAATTACACGCACAAAAACTTTAAAAGCCTGGATCACTACCTAATAAATGGGCGCGGAACGCTGGGAAGCTATTCGGACCCGGACCGCATGATCGACGCCGATGCCGTCGGTTTTATTGTTCGTTGGCTCGGAGAAAAACTCAAATAACTTCATAAGGACTGAATATGCCATTGCGTCAAATGCCGATAGAGCACCTGCGGGACGGGCAGTATTGCGATTCCGTTTACCTGGTTCGCAAGCGACAGGTCGCCACGACGAAAGCGGGAAAGCAGTATATGAATCTGACTTTATCCGATAAAACGGGGGAGATCGGCGCGCGGATTTTCGCCAATGTGGATGTCTATTCGGGGCTTTTTTCGGAAAGCGACTTCATCTACGTGCAGGCGCGCGTCCAGATGTATGACGGGCGTCTCCAGATGGTGATTGACGCCCTGGATAGGGTTTCGCACTCCGAGATAAATCTCCCGGACTTCCTGCCGGCCGCGCAGCGAGATCCCGAGGAAATGCTCAAGCATGTCAGGAAAATACTGGAAAGCATCACAGACAAGAAGCTGCAAAAGCTGTGCATGATGGCGATCTCTGAAAAGACTTATCAGCAGATGTGGGAAAAGGCTCCAGCGGGGATGATGATCCACCACGCATACCTGGGAGGCTTGCTCGAACACACGCTATCGGTTCTTTTGCTCCTGGATTTCATCGCCTCCCACTATGAAAACATCGACCGGGACATGTTGCTGACCGGCGGTCTCTTTCACGATATCGGCAAGCTTTTCGAGTTGGAATATCAGACTACGATCTCCTATGCCGACGAGGGGAAACTCATTCCGCACCTGGTCAGCGGCGTGGAATTGGTTGAAAAACTGGCGTTGCAAATTGATGGATTTTCCGAAGAAAAAAAGCTGCTCTTAAAGCATATCATTTTGTCGCACCACGGCGTTTTGGAGTTTGGCTCCCCGGTTGTGCCGGCCACGCTGGAAGCCGTCATCATTCATCACGTAGACAACCTCGATTCCAAGGTCGCGGCCTTCTTCAGGATGTTGGATCAGACGCCGAAAACTTCCATGTGGTCCGACCGTAGTTTCGCCCTGGGAACCGCCGTTCGCAGAACCTCGGACGTCACCGGAAAACACTACGCCTATCGCCTGCCCGGCGCGGCGCCGAGCGAACCCGTAAAAGAAACGCTGGAGATATTGGGGCAAAAAGTTGCGGACCCCGAAGGCGACGAAAGCCAGCAGAACGATCTTTTCGGCAAAAAGTAATGTCCACCGCGATTTTCGACGTGGACCGCACACTGCTCGACGGAATGAGCGGCTATCTTTTTACGCGATGGCTCTGGACGAAAGGGCATCTGTCGGCGCGTTCCAAACTCCGCATCGCCAAATCATTTTTCCTTTATAGATCAGGCTTAAAACCGCTCACTGAACTGGTCGCCGTCGGCGTGACCTGCCTGGCCGGAATGCACGCAGTCCATGTTGATGAACTGGCGGACCAGTGCGTCAATGAGGTGCTTTGGCCCTTGCTTTTCACCGAGGCGGTGGAAAAGATCGCCGAACATGCTGCTTGCAATGATTTCACCTGCCTTGCATCGGGATCGGCGCAGCCTCTGATCGCAGCCCTCGCCCGCCGGGTCGGCGCCGACGCCGGCATCGGCACCGCAGCCATGATTGATGAAAACGGCCTTTATCTGCCCAAGGTCAAACCGCCCTTTTCCTATATGGCTGGAAAGCTCGAACTGGTCGAGCAGTTGCTGCGCGAAAAAAGCTTGCGCCTGGATGAAGCCGCATTGTACACCGACAACGACGCCGACCTGCCGCTATGCCGACGCGTTGCACGCCCCTTCGCCGTCAATCCTGATCCGGGCCTGAAGCAAAAGGCTCTGGAACACGAGTGGCCCATTCTCACATGGGAAACGCGGCAAAACCCGAAGGACCGTTACACCGGAACTTCGTGGCCTATTAAAAGCTAAAGGATTCAAGGTTTAGGGTTTGGGGTCTTCGGACCTTAAAGTTTGAGGAATGGCGAAACGCATTGCGGAAAAAGGGGATGAGCCCGCGAACACGGGCGCAAACTTCGCACGCGAACAGTGAAACACCTTTGTTTCACCTAAGCGACGAATTGCCCTGATTTTTCATCGCGTTTCTGCAAATAAAATCCGTCCTCGCCGCGAGCGCATTTCCCGTAAATATCTTTCATGATCTCATCCATGCCACGATCGACAACCATGCGCAGGCGCGTTTCGGGAAAGTCGGTGAGCATTTCAATATCGTTGTCCGAATCGCCGCCGACGAATAGGGGAGCGCGACCGATACGTTCCTTTATCGCCAAAACCTTGCCGGGGCCGTAGGTTACGCCGTGGTGATAGCGTGGGTCGAGGTTTTTCGTATAGAGACCGTCGACAATTTCCAGGGGAACGCCGGCGACGTGTCCAGGCTCCACGCCGTATCCGTTGGCCGAATCGACGACGATAGCCTCGATGACAAAATCCTGCGTGGCGGTGACAATAAACACTTCGAATCCTGCCCCGCGCAATCTTGCAAAGAGCTGCTGCATGGCGAAAAAGGGGCGAATGCCGGTTTTCATCGTGACCGACAGCGCTCCGCTTCTCGTTTTGAGTTTATCCGAACTTCGCAGAGTTTCCGTTCCCAGGGGTTGACGCAGTTCGTAGGCCCATGTGTCGAGAGCCAGTTTACGGACCTGCTCAGGATTCAATCCCGCAACCATCTGCACCGACCACAAGTAGGCTAAATCCCGCCCAATGCTCATAGTGGCGTTAAGGCCTTCATAAAGGGCGCATATTTTGACGCGAAACTCCTGGTACTCATCCGTTTTTTCAACCTGGTGAAGCGGTTGATCTCCGCGCAGTCCCTCATACATGGCATACAGCTTTTCGTATTCCTCGCTCACGTCCGCGGAAATGTGGCTGATGGGGCAGTCAGGGTAAACGTGATCGAAGAACTCCACGCCGCGTGGCGCGTCCGGCATGTGCGCGGCGAATTGCTCGGGCGTATAGCGAAAGATGAGCTTATCGACCTGCCGTCGGAAAATCCGCTCGCCGATATCGCCGAAGATAGTTGTGTTGTCAAAATCAAAAACGGCAACGGGCTTGTGGGCGGAATCCCAGGAGGGATTCGCGGCGCCGTAATCGGCAATCAAGTCGTTAATAGCCCCGGCCAACGCAGGATTCCACTCGCCACGGGATTCTTTGGTCGGATTATTCATCAATTGTGAAATACAAATTCATGACCGGGAATTTCGATGTGATCGCCATCCTTGATGAAGGTTTCGGCCAGATCGTTATTGTTGATTTTGACGCCTTCGACCTCGGAGTCCCATTTGCGCACGCGAAGCCTGCTCTCTTTTTTGCGCAGTTCAATGACGAAGGCGTAGTGCGGAAGCGATTTGTCTTCAAGCACCCAATCGCATTGCGGACCTTTGCCGACGATAAACATTGGTTTTTGAATGCCTGAAAGATCATGGTCTTCGTCCACGGTCCTTTCACCGTGTCGCACGAGAACAAGACGTCCGCCGATAGCAGATATCCTCGGAGGCGCAATCAGGAACTTGATGATAATGAGCGCCAGCGCAAAAACTAAACCAGCGACGCCCCCGGCGATCATAAGATAAAAAGGCAGATCGCTTCCTACGTCCAACTGAAATTGCGCCTTGTAGGAAGAAGCTCCGCCTTCAAAAACCAGATGGGAATCGGTGAAAACAAATTCGAGATCGGCCGCCACGCTTCCCGGCGTAATTGGCGGCTCAATCGAAATCGTATAAACGCCCACTTCGGCCATTTCGCCGCTTCGCAGGCTCCGGCCATCACTGGTAACAACCGAAAGAGCGTCATCGTTAAAAACCACCTTGACGCGGCTGCCGGGCAGAAGGTATTTGTCGCCGGTCAAAGTCACCGTTCCATTTTCAAGACCATCCTTCACTTTCCTCAAAGGCAGAGGGGCCAGGACCCATACATTCGAGTCCTTCGTCGTTACATTCGAACCACCGGGTGGAATAATCGCCACGGTGGTCGTGCTTTCCGGCGGATCAAGATTTAAGTCCACGTAGAGGAAAATCTCCGAGGCGCCGCTCATAAGAAACATGGGTTTCACCCCACCCTTTTTCCCATGCGCTTCAATTTTGAGTTTCGCGGTGGTCTGCGTTAGTCCAACGCTCAAAATTTTCATGACGCCAAAAAGTGTTGGAGAAAAATCCTCATGGATGTTTGTAAATGGGCTTTCACTGACGGCGCCTTTCATCTTCAAGCCTGATTCTTTTGGCCACCTAACCAGATCGGAGTTATAAATAGATGCGCTGAGACTGGGTGCATTGCCGGTAACTTTGATGGGTGGAAAGTCCAGGGTCATTTCGCCGTCTTTGTATTTCGAGGGATCTTTCAGGCCCTCATCAAAAGTCAGGTTGTATGAATCAAAATCGAGCATGCCTGACACCTTTGGCAATTCTCTAAATCGACACAGCAGGACACTTTCGGAATCTCCTATGACTTTTTCCTCATCCAGAATCGATTCTGATACTTTCGCGTCAAGGTTCGAAGCTTCCACATAGACCTTCGACATCCAGAATTGGCCGTCCATCTCCTTCTGATGAAGCCCGGCGCTCTGAACGACGTGGGCGAAGTTCGCAGTCTTCATGGTGTTGAGGCTGTCTGTGAACACGGTCATCCTATGCGTGTGCGTTGAAACGTATTGACGCCAGGCCTCCTTTTTTCCTTTATCGGGCGTCATCTCGCGCAAAAGGGTAATCCCCCGGTTTATAACGCTGTACAATGCGGCATTGACATAGGGCCTCTCGGCGCATAGTTCCTCAAAACCCGGCCAAACCTTGACTTTGGATTTGGCACTTCCATATACGGGCAGAAGTTTGGAGGAAACCTGCGTTTCACCGGATCCCAGGCTCCCGTATTTATTGGGATTGAGGTATTCGGCAAAATCCTTTGCGTCTTGCTCATTGGTTATGGAGAATTTGCGCCAGGGCTTAAAGGGGCCATCTCCATCGAAGTCGATTACGTCGTGCGCGAAAGGGACAATGAACACATCCATTGGCTTTGGCGCCGCTTTCACCTCGTCGGCAATACGCTTTACTGCCTTCGGAAGCACCTTGTCCGTGGGGCCGGATATCAGGCATTTGGAGCATCCCATCATGGAGTTTGTGACATCCAGGAGATACACGGAAACGGTTTTCATCTCCGCCTTGTCCTGCGCGTCAGAGACCGCCGGCAAAAAAGTCAGGGCAGTAAGGATTCCAAAGATAGCCAAACCCGGCCGAATCATTTTCAACATCGTCGCACCCCATGTTTATGTCACGCCCACGGTGCACAGATTAACAGCACACCGCCGTCGGATCAATGCTTGAACTTCACGACGAGCGAGTTGACACTGACACGCCGTGGTTTATGCTAAAGGAGGATACGCTGTCACTTTGGAGGTCTCAGGCCCTGAATAAAAGAACTCAAGAAAAAATTAACGTACTGGCCACGCTCGCCACAGACAAACTCGCATACGAGTTCACCGCGCTGAATGTTTCCCAACTCTGCTCTTACACCGATGTGCTTCTCATCTGCCACGGCTCCAGCAGCCGACAGGTTCAGGCTATCGCAAGTCATATTCGGGAGAGCATGAAAAAGGAGTGCGAAGCACACCCTTTTGGGATGGAAGGAATGCGAGGCGGCCAATGGATCGTCATTGACTACGGCGATGTCATCGTCCACGTCTTCCACCAACCCGTGAGGGAGTATTACGATTTGGAAGGTAACTGGGCCGACGCTATACGCGGCAAGCTTGTGCAAGACAAAGACAGCGCGCACATCGAATGGCCCGATGAGGAACCGAAGCAAACTTGAGCCTCATTGATTCCCATGCCCATCTGGAAATGCCGCGTTTTGACGACGACCGCGATGAGGTCGTTCGGCGGGCGCAGGCATCCGGCGTTGAGCGCATCATCACTGTTGCAACCAACCTGGCCGACGCGAATAAGGCCGTCGAAATCGCCCGGCAATACGACATCGTTGACATGGCCCTGGGCATTCATCCCCACGACGCGAAAACCGCGTCGGAGAAAGACCTTGAGCAAATGATGGAGATCGCCGTGGATTCCGGCGCTGTCGCCTGGGGAGAGATCGGCCTGGATTATCACTACGACCACAGCCCGCGATCAGTGCAGCGCGAAGTTTTCGCACAGCAGTTACGTATCGCGCAAAAGCTCGATCTGCCGGTCATCATCCACACGCGCGAGGCCTGGGAAGATTGCCTGAAGATATTGAACGAGGAAATGGACGACGCCTGGCGCGGCGTGGTGCATTGCTTTGGAGGCGGCCTCGCGGAAGCGGAGAAGGTCGTGGAGATGGGCTTTCATATCAGTTTCACCGGCACGGTGACTTTTAAGAAAGATATGCCCGAGCATGAGGTCATTCGTCATGTCGGGATCGAGCGCATCCTCATCGAAACCGATAGCCCCTATCTGACGCCGGCGCCAAATCGGGGAAAGCGCAACGAACCGGCCTACGTAAGATTCGTGGCGCAAAAGATCGCCGAAATCCTCGAAATACCCTTTGAGAAAGTCGCCGAGATCACAGCAGCCAATACCCGCCGACTTTTTACGAAGCTTCGTTAAGCTCCCATCCTTAGGATCAGGATGGGCCTGACTTATGAAAAAAGCCGATATTGATGGGATTATTAGGGGATTTCTATAATCTCCTGGGCCGTTTTGATGGATAAACAGGCAGTTTCCACCGTCATTTCCGCACTTTTTGGCTGATTTCATAAAATTTTCATTAAAGAAGGCTTGACCGGAAACAAGCGCCTTGATAGAACGACAATCCCGTTTCGTGCGGGAGGGAAGGTAGCTCAGTCGGTAGAGCAACGGACTGAAAATCCGTGTGTCGGCAGTTCAATTCTGCCTCTTCCCATAAAAATGCTATAGAAAACGGGATGTTGGGAGTTATTTCCGACTTCCCGTTTTCGACATGTGGATGCCTGAAATACTTGAAAACGGTTCCAAATGGAAACAACCTTGGCAAAATCTTGGCATTTTTTCTAAAGGACATCGGGCATCCTCAGAAGCCTCTCTGACAATCCTTTCTGGATTTTCACTCCAGCCTCGATGAGGTCTTCATAGGGCACCGCTTCATATCGTGCGTGGGCATCAAGGCTTTGGCTGTGCCCCATAACGGCCCGCCGTACCACATCGTCGATTCCGGCCCGACGAGCGAATCGGTCGTAACTTCGCCGTAGATCATGTGGGTAGAGATGTTCCGTGATGCCAGCGCGTTCCAATAAATTCTCAATACTTTTACGAACGTTTTTAATGGGCCTTCGGTTGTTCCAGATGAGATGCGT
>Ga0307990_1001814_pt1 | contig 17657 bp, 10 predicted proteins | sample EllFjometagen129_FD_203168 | JGI IMG/M metagenome (GOLD analysis project Ga0307990, IMG submission 203168) | Marine microbial communities from Ellis Fjord, Antarctic Ocean - #129 | ecosystem: Environmental > Aquatic > Marine > Unclassified | place: Southern Ocean | collected 2014-10-08
TCACTTGATATTACGGATGTTATAAGGTTTTATACCGTTGGATAGGCATCCTACGGCATTTATTATTTTTGTATCTCCAAATTTTTAAGAAGTCTGAATTTTTTAGTTTATGAATTATTCAGGTTAAAAAATAATTTGCTGAATTTATAAATAAAAAATATATATATTTGCCAAATTAAATCTAAACCATTAATTAAATAATTATGAAAATTAAATTACTGATTTTGTTTTGGCTGTTATCAGGAGTTTTATTTGGACAAAAAACTGACTATAAGACAGCTATTAACTTATTACAAAAAATTAAAGCAAGTGATTATCCTGAATCAAATGCTATTATGATAAAAAATACCGAAACCACCATTAACAAACAATGTCTTGGCAATAATGAAACCGAGGCCTATACTAAAATCTTAACAGAACAAGGGAAAAAAGAAAATAGTATGGTTTATTTTTATTATGATTCTGATTATGATACTGTAGAAATTAAATTGATTGAAATCATTAAACCGGACGCGAGCAGAACAAAACTTGACCCGTCAAAAATTCTTAAAAAAATAAGTATAAGCTCGCTTACAGGATTTTCAAATATCTATAAAGAAACAGCATGGCTCTTAATAGGTTCTGTTCCAGACATTGAAGTTGGTGATATTATCCATAAAATTTCCAATGATATTACTCATAAAACATATATGGCTCATAATTTCTTTGATAAAATTAATGTTGAAAATTATAACAGTATATTAAAATCTTATTATATTTTAAATGCTCCTAAAGAACTTAAAATCAATGTTATTCATATAAATAAAAAAGATGAACCTATAAAATTTGAAGAAAAAATTAACGGAGACATTAAATCATATATCTGCACATTTGACTATATTCCACAAATTATTTATGAGCCAAATATGGACAACAGCGATTTGTTTGCATATTATATTATGCTTACAACTGTTGACAAGTGGGAAGATATTTCTACATGGTATTACGGATTAGTTAAGGGTCATTTGAATACAAATGAAGCTATGCAGAACAAAGTAAAAGAGCTTACTAAGGATGCTAAAACAAAAGAAGAAAAAATAAATAATATTTTCTACTGGACTGCACAAAAAGTCAGATATCTTGGTGTTGACAAAGAAAAAAATCGTCCCGGACTTGAACCACACGATGTTACTTATACTTTTGAAACCCGTGGTGGTGTATGTCGTGATAAAGCAGCTTTGTTAGTTGCTATGTTGCGTTTGGCAGGAATCCCTTGCGACCCTATTTTGATTTCAATAGGTTCTAAATTAAATTACAAAGCACCTTCTATGATGTTTAATCATGCTGTTGCTGTAAGTTATGATGAAAATGGTGAACCCGAATATTTTTTAGACCCGACAAGCGAAACAACAAAAGACCTTTTCCCTCAATATGAGGAAGATAATACATATATTATTGCCCGTAAACAAGGAGCAGACCTTAAAGTTGTTCCAATATCACCGGCAAGCAGAAACAATACAAACATTGACTTAAAAATATCTGTTGATAAAGATAATAATGCCAATGGCTCAATAAAAGTAACATATTCAGGTCTGGCTGATACATTTATTCGTGCCAAATTAATGAAAAGTTCACGAACCAAAAGAAAAGAACTTCTTCAAAAACTTATTTCAAATATTAACCCCGGTGCAATAATCAAAGAATATAAAATATCAAAAGCAAAGGATAAAACTACTAATATTTATATGACAGCCGAATTTGAAATTCCGGAATATGTAAATTATGACAAACCATATTCTTTTATCCCTTTTGAAGCATCAAAACTATCTTTGTCATTTATTTACGAAAGAGAAATGAAAACTTTTAGTTTGTCAGAACGCAATTATCCTTTTAAACTTAACAATACTTTTAGTGTGGATATAAACGAAAATATTTCTTTTGCAAGTCCTGTTGCTGAAATATCAATACCTGAAAATATTAATTTTGACTATAAAGGATTTAAATTGTCAAGCACAGGAAAATTATCAAAAGATAAAAAACAGGCAAACATAAAAGTATCATTTGACGCAGAAAAAATTCACTTTTTAAAAGATGATTATAAAGACCTGAAACTAAAATTGTCAGAATTAGAAAAACTTGAAAAGCTTTATATAATAAGTAAAATAAAAGAATAATTATTTTCAGGACAATAGGATTACGAATTACGAATTATGAATTACGAATTACGAATTATGAATTACGAATTATGAATTACGAATTACGAATTACGAATTACGAATTATGAATTATGAATTACGAATTACGAATTATGAATTATGAATTATGAATTACGAATTATGAATTACGAATTACGAATTACGAATTACGAATTATGAATTGTGAATTACGAATTATGAATTATGAATTATGAATTATGAATTATGAATTATGAATTATGAATTATGAATTACGAATTACGAATTACGAATTATGAATTACGAATTACGAATTATGAATTATGAATTACGAATTACGAATTACGAATTATGAATTATGAATTATGAATTATGAATTATGAATTGTGAATTACGAATTATGAACTTTGAACCTGGAACCCTGTTAAATATCCTCCTAAGGCGGATTTCACATGGCAGGATTTGTGCTTTATGCTTGGAACTTTAAACTTTGAACTAAATATAAACTTATGAAAAAATTAATATCAATATTTTTAGCTGTGTTTTATATCAGCGTTTCTGCTCAGGACTATAAAGAATACATAAAAAATGTTCCCGGACAAGATAAATATCCCGAAGCATCAGCAATTAATGTAATCACAAAAGTTGATATAACATTAAACAAAGATGGCTCTTTTGAAGAACATATATTTTACATTAAAAAAATCTTAAATTACAAAGGGAAAAACAAATATTCTGATGTTAAAATTGATTATAACGCTAATTTTTCAACAATTGATTTAGGAAAATGTTTTACTGTAAGAGATAACAAAAAAATTCGTTTACCAAAAGAAGCAATTCATAATAATGAAACATATATGACAACATTTTCGCCTGAATATATTAATCAACGTCAGGAAGTTATCAATTTCCCGGCAATAGAGTCAGGTGATTTTGTCGTGCTTAATTACACTCTGAAAAGCAAACAAAGAGAGTATTTTTCAGGATATGAACACATGATGGAAGAAAATCCTTATTTAGAAAAAAACCTGACAATAAGAACGCCTAAAAATGTTAAATTAAAATACCTTTATGATAATGAGAAGATAACATTTAACAAAAAAGAAGAAAAAAATCAAATTGTATATTCATGGAAAATTAAAAATGCTCCTTTAATTAAAGATGAAAAAAATAAGCCCTCTTATTTTATTATTGGAAGTCCTGTATATTACTCAACAGCAGATAACTGGGATCATGCTTCAAAAATTCTGTTCAATGATTTTAATTCTATTAATTATAACACAAACGAAGTTAAAGATTTAGCCAAAAAAATTATATCAGGTATAAATGATAATAATTCCAAACTCTTATCTATTTATAATTATATCAACAAAAATTTTGTATTTAAAATCTCAATGACTGATGACAAATTTATTCCTGAGCCAGCAGAAAAAATCTTAAAACAAAAATATGGAAGCAATAAAGAATTAACTGCTTTATTTCTTGCACTCGCAAAAGAATCAGGTGTTAATTCATGTAAGCCAGTATTTATTTTAAACGGCAACAGCCAATATTTAAAACAGATGAGAGAAATACCATGTAAGAATTTTATTTCAGACATTGCTATTTATAATGATGGGAAATTAATATCATTTAGTCAAAAAGATTATCCTTATGGCTTTGCCAATACGGAAAAAACATACCTTATTGTTGAAGACAAAACATCGCAAGTTGTTGAATATAAGTATAATAAAGACATACTAATTAACAAAACCGTTAATATCAAACTAAATGACGACTTTTCATCTGATGTTTCTTTTGAAACAGAATATGCAGGCAGAAAAGATTATCAGCTAAGACAGGAATTTAAAGATCAGACAGAAAAAAGAAGAAAAATATGGTTTACCAGTAATATTAAAGATAAATCAATTACAGTAAATAAAGAACCTGAATTTATTAATATTCAGGACTTGAACAAGCCCTTAGAAATAAAATTTAATGCCTCTATTGCTAATTATTACACAAAACAAGATAATTATATTTATTTTAAACTTCCTGAACCTGAACAAGTTAATTTAACAATGACAGGAAAAACGAGAGAAAATCCTTATCAAATATATAACAATATTTTTATTAAAGAAACATATATTATTAATAATTTGCCAAAAGATTATAAGGTAATCAAGCCAAAAAATGATATTAACGAAACATATAAAGACGAAAAGACGGAAATAAAATTTAGTGTTAGTTCAAAACTAACCAGTGATAAATTGGTTATAATCAGAGAAATTCATATTCCTCAGGCAATTATTTCCAAAGACAATTATCCGAAATTTTACAAATTTATCAGCAATATTCAAAAGCCAATGAATATTATGATTTTTCTTAAAAAATAAATTATAACGTATAAAATTTATTTTTAATAAAAGCACTTCAAAATTGTTCTTAAAATAAAAAACAATTTTTGATAACAAAACAATAATTAATCAAAAAATAATAATAAGGGTTAATACGAAAGCACCATAATCTCTACTCTTCTGTTCATCTCTGCCTGTCTTTCGTTTACAGGACTTGGATAAATCATTCTGTTATTAGCAAATCCTTTATATTTAATACGTTCATCTCCTACCCCATTCTGTAGCAAATAATTATATACTGCTTTAGCCCTGTCTAATGAGAGTTGAAAATGATAGTCATGACCTTTGTCAGGACCATTAACATGTCCCTGAATCTCAATATTTACATTCTTATTGTTGTTTAAAAAATTTAATAATTGTTTTAAAGCAGTATAAGAATATGCTAAAAACTTATCTGAATTTCCATAAAAAAGTATATTATCAAGAATAATATTTTTACCTGTTTTTATCTTGTCAAGTTCTGCTTTTATTGAAATATCTTTTTGCTTATTGCTCGTATATATTCTCTTGGTATAATTAAAATATCCTTTAGCACTTATATATATAATGTATGTTCCTAAAGGTTTAATTGTTGTAAAACAACTGCTTACATTCTCAAAATTAACTTTGCTATCCGGCAGTTCCAATTTTTCTTTTTCTATATCAATAATATCAATTCTGGCATTTATTAATTTCCCACTCTCTTTATCAACAGCATTTATATTAAGTGTTATCTCTGATTTATTTTTGTCTTTTTTTGCAATTAAATGTTTTTTGTTTTTTTTATTATGTTGCAATATTCCTGTATCTGAACAATTTCTGTATTTAATATTTAAAGTATGTCCTTTGCCATTTTCATAAACATTATCAACAACAAGATAATATATTTCTCTTTTTTTTACTTTTAAAAATTTACTGTAACAAGGTCCTGTTCCGTAATGCACAAACTTTTTATTACCTGTCATTGACAGCCCTGTTTTGCTTTCTGTCTTTTTATCATTTCTTGAAATGTTCGTCCTTACCGGATTTATTTGTTTTGATTTTATAAGATTACAAAAATCTTTATCTGTATATTTATAAAGAACAAAATCATAGTCATCATTTATATCAACAGGAATAATGTCATAAGTTAAATCGCAGTCATGCGTAACTGTAAATTTATACCATACTGTGTTATGCTCTTTTTCAAAACAAAAACTGCTCTTTTTATTACTCGTTACTTCCATAACATCTCCAAAACCATCAGGAGCATTGGTAGGACCAAAAACAGTGTCTTTTAACATAATTGCATTTTTACAATCAGCATTTTTTGGCTTTATCAAATACAATTGCTGAGCAAAGACCTGATTTACAACAATTAAGAATATACTTATAAAAAACAAAAAAAAGTTTTTGCTATACATCATCATTAATAATTTTTTATATTTCAAAATCGTATCAGTATAAAAAAATTAATAATTAAATTCTCCAAATTCATTTTTAATAAGAAGAGATTTTTTTGTAGCTTTTTCACAATAACCTATAATTTGTGCATCTACATTAAATTTTTTTGATATGTTTATTATATCCTGGGCAATATCTTTAGAAATGTATAATTCCATTCTATGTCCCATATTAAACACTTTATACATTTCCTGCCAACCGGTATTTGATTGTTCTTTAATCAATTTAAACAAAGGAGGTATAGAAAACATATTATCTTTTACTATATGCAAATCATTAACAAAATTTAAAACTTTTGTCTGTGCACCTCCGCTGCAATGGATTATTCCATGAATTTGACTATGATAATATTTTAATATCTCTTTTATAACCGGAGCATAAGTTCTTGTTGGTGATAGCACTAATTTCCCAATGTTGATATTAAGAGCATTAGAATTAAGTTTTTCTGTAAGATTTTTATTCCCTGAATATACTAATTCAGGTGGAATAGCATGGTCATAGCTTTCAGGATATTTTTTTGCAATGCTGTTGCAAAATATATCATGTCGTGCAGAAGTCAAGCCATTGCTTCCAATACCTCCGTTATATTCTTTTTCATATATTGCTTGTCCAAACGAAGATAAACCGACAATAACATCTTTGTCTTTGATATTGTTTGAAATAATATCAGAACGTTTGATTCTGCAAATCACAGTAGAATCTACTACAATTGTTCTTACAATATCTCCTATATCAGCGGTTTCACCGCCGGTAGAATAAATATTTATCCCCAGATTTCTCATCTCCTGTAAAAATTTTTCTGTTCCATTAATAATTGCAGATATAACTTCACCGGAGATAAGATTTTTATTTCTGCCTATGGTTGATGAAAGTAATATATTGTCAGTTGCACCGATACAAAGCAGGTCGTCAAGATTCATAACAACAGCATCCTGAGCTATCCCTTCCCATACAGATAAATCTCCTGTTTCTTTCCAGTATATATAAGCTAACGAAGATTTTGTTCCTGCTCCATCAGCGTGCATAACATTACAATATTTATCATCATCGCCAAGATAATCAGGAATTATTTTACAGAAGGCATTAGGGAATAAGCCCTTATCCATATCTTTGATAGCATTGTGGACATCTTCTTTTGATGCTGAAACACCTCTTAAATTATATTTTAATTTGTTTTTCATAGGAATTTGATACTGTTTAACAAAAATAATAATTTTCAGTAAAGATAAAGAAATAAAAATTTCTAATATACTAATGCGTTATATATTTTTTCAATTCCTTTATTTAAGTCGTAATATCGGTTTAGATATAAGTAATATAAATAAAAAGCCCTGTTAATTAACAGGGCTTTTTGTTGTTATAGTATTTTTAAAATAAATAATAATTTTTATTTACTTATTCATCATAAGAATCATCATAAGAATCATCATAAATCTCATTGTCTTCATTTTCATCTTCTATCATTTCAATCTCTACTTCTTCTACTCCTTCTTCTTGTTGAACAGGAACATAATCTTCTCCTAACACTTTAAATTCTGTACGACGATTTAGCTGATGAGCAACTTCTTTGTCTTTTCTTGTTTTTAATGATTTTATAAATTCATCTGTTAATACTGTTCCTTTTTTAATTTTAACTCCATTTTTTACAATATCTTTAGTTAAGACCTTTGGAACTCTTGCTCCGTAACCTTTTGCAACTAATCTTCCAGGTGCTATATCTCTTGATATCAGATAATCAACAACAGATTTAGCTCTTTTTTGAGATAAAACAGCATTTGTCATAGGAATAGGTCTTGAGTCAGTATGAGATCCTAGCTCTATCACTATTTTTGGATTATCTTCCATAGTTTGTATCAATCCATCAAGGGAACTCGTATATTGAGGTTTTAAGTTCCATTTAGCTAAGTCGTATAATATCTCTGGTAGTTCTATAGCTTTTTTGGGTATTGGTGGTAAATTTGCATTATGGACAAGATTTTTGCTTTGTTCTAATCCAACAGTTGTTTCTTTACCTTTTTTAGTAAAATATCTGGTCTTTGAAAAAGTAAGTTCATAAGTTGTATTTGGTAATATTTGTTCTTTGTCAAATATATAAGCTCCTGTAGCATCAGTAGAATCATATATTATAGTTCCGTCTGAACCTACCAGTTTAATGCGGGCACCTACAATAATTTTTTTTGTACTGTCGTCTTTTACAACTCCCTGCAAAGTAAATATTAAAGGTGGTATATAGAATGACCATATATCATCTCCTCCTCTTCCACCTTTTCTGTTTGAAGTGAAATAACCTTTATTCTTTTTTCCTTCAAAGATAATAGCATAATCATCTCCTGCTGAATTTACAGGATATTTCATATTAACAGGCGTACTCCATGCACTTCCTACTTTTTTTGATTTGAATATATCTAATCCGCCCATTCCAATGTGGCCATTTGATGCAAAATAAAGAGTTCCATCTTCTCTGATAAAAGGAAACATCTCATCGCCAACAGTATTAATTGCCGGACCCAGATTAACAGGTTTTCCAAAGGGCTTGGTTTTTCTTGGACGAATTGCCATCCATATATCTTTTCCTCCATATCCTCCTGGTATATCAGAAGAGAAGTATATTGTTAATTCTCTATTTGTTATAAAAGGGTGTCCGACAGAAGAAAGGGAATCGTCTGATAGTATCATTTCTACCGGTTCGGCCCAGTTACGTCCTCTTTTTTTTGCTGCATATATTTTGCATCCGAGTCGTTTCTTTTTTTCAATATTACATCTGGTAAAATACACAGTATTGTATCTTTTATTAAAGCAGGAAGATCCTTCATTAGCATCTGTATTTACTATACCCTCGTCTAATAATACAGGAACGCTCCATGAACCTTTCCTGTCTTTTTTTGCATAGAACAAACTTGTAAAATTTTGTCCTGTCCAGGCATCATGTCCTTTACCTAAAGTTCCTTCTCTTGAGGATGTAAAAACGAGAGAGCTAAATTTTTTATCTGCATAGCAAGCACAAAAATCATTTAAATTTGAGTTAAATCTTCTTTCGTTTTTATTTTTATGTCTTGTAGGATTATCTTTCCATTTTTGGGCTAAGATAGAAGATTCAGCACCTTTTTCACCTCTTGGGTCAGAAGGCACTTTCTCTTTATATGTATTATATTCAATAACAGCATCTTCATATTTTTCATTAGCTTTTAGAGCGTCTGCATAATATAACCAAATAATAGGATCCGGATATTTGGCTTTTATTGTTCTTTTATACCAAGCTTCAGATTGTTTTGTATTATTAATCATACGATAACATTCAGCTGTTTTAAATCTAATTCTTGCTTTTTCTGCTTTATTTTTTTTCACTTTTGAATATGCTTTCTTATATAATGCTATTGCATCATAATATTGTTGAAGTTCAAATGATTCATCAGCTTCCTGAGAATAATTTCTTTGTGCATCTACATTAATAGAAAGTGTAAACAAAAAAATTAAAATTGTAGCTATTGTTCTATAAATTTTCATTTTTATATAGATTTTTTATTTATTAATAATAACTAATTTGCTAAAATAATACTTTTTTTTAAAATCATAAATATATTATTTAATAATTTATATTTTTTTATGTTATACTATTGTTTTTATTCGCACAGATAGATTTTAACTGAATTATTCATAAATTAAATTATATTTTATCACTAGTGTCCGACTAAATGTAGAAATTTAGGTAAAATCGTTTCTAAATATTATGAGATTCCTCGCTATCACTCGGAATGACAGTGTTATTTAAAGTTCAGGATGAGGGTAAGGACGCGTAAAACGCGTCCTTACCCTCATCTTCCCAACATAACGAAGTTGTCATCCCGAACGGAGTGAGGAATCTACTATTATAAATTCTAATTTCATTTTAATCGGATACTAATTATATTTTATTATTAGCCATGTCCTTCAGCACGGGCTAATGATATATTTACCAAAATTTTATTAATTATTCAGATTTAGTAAACTTTTATTTAAAAAATGTTGCAAGTTACATAAAAATTTAAACTGTTTTAACATATAATTCCAGACAGTATTTTTTTGTGTTATGGTTATGAATTGGTTATTATTTTTTTTAGTTATTTTTTTTATTTTTTTTTCTGTTCTAATTCTTTTGATTTTTTACTCATCATCATAAAATCATAAGCTACTGGTGTTGAAACAAAGATAGAGGAATATGTTCCTATAATCACTCCTACCATTAAAGCAAAAGAAAATCCTCTGATAATTTCCCCGCCAAAGATAAATATAATAAGAAGTGTAAAAAAAGTTGTTACAGATGTATTAAATGTTCGTCCTAAAGTACTATTTACAGCACCATTAATATTTGATTTAAGTTCCCTTTTAGGATAAATATGATTATACTCTCTGATTCTATCAAATATAACTACACTATCATTGATTGAATATCCTATTATGGTTAGTATAGCAGCTATAAATGATTGATCTACTTCCAGTGTAAATGGTACTATACCATAAAAAACAGAGTATAGAGACATAGCTATTAAGGCATCATGAATTAAAGTTATAACGCCTCCTACACCGAACTGCCATTTTCTAAAACGAGCTCCTACATATACAAAAATAATTATTAACGCAAGAGTTACAGCTAATTTTGCTTTATTTTTAATATCATCGGCAATAGTAGGTCCTACTTTTTGAGAACTTAGTTTACCAACTGATTTATCATCAACATCGGATGAAAATTCTTTATAAGTAATAGGTTTTTTATAAAATTGTTTTAATCCTTTATATAGTTTTGATTCTATTATAGAGTCAACATCAACAGAATTATCATCTATTAAATATTTAGTAGTGATTTTAACCTGATTGTTTGGTCCAAAGATTTTTACTTCTGAAGTTTCATCAAATTCTTTTGCTAAAGAAGATCTTATTTCATTTGTTTTTACTTTTTCGTCAAAGCGGACAATATAAGTTCTACCACCCGAAAAATCAACTCCATAACTTAGACCTTTGGTAAATAATGATATTAAACCAATTATAATTAATATAGATGATATGACATAGAAAATTTTCCTTTTCCCTATAAAATCTATGTTTACTTTAGTAAAGAAATTTCTGTTTATTTTATTATCATAAGTAATTTTTTTGTTTCTGTCAAGCATCCAGATAAATATTAACCTTGATATGAATATAGCTGAAAACATAGAAGTTAAGATACCGATTATAAGAGTAGTAGCAAATCCTTGTACTGGTCCTGAACCAAATATAAACAATACAACACCTGATAATAAAGTTGTTACATTACCATCAATGATTGCAGAATAAGCATTTTTATATCCGTCACTTATAGCGAGACGTATTCCTTTACCGGCTCTTACCTCTTCTTTAATTCTTTCATAGATAATAACATTAGCATCTACTGACATACCTAAAGTTAATACAATTCCTGCCATACCTGGTAGTGTTAATACTGCTTGTAAAGAAGCAAGGACACCAAAAAGAAAAAACATGTTTGAAAATAGTGCAATATCTGCAACTCTTCCTGCTATATTATAATAAAGTAACATATATAATAATACAATAACAAAAGCTAAAATAAAAGACATCAGTCCTTTGTGTATAGCTTCTTTACCGAGTGAAGGTCCTACTATAGCTTCTTCAACTATTTTGGCAGGAGCAGGTAACTTGCCAGCTTCAAGAATATTTGCAAGGTCTTTAGCTTCTTCAAGAGTAAAGTTTCCTGTTATTTGTGATCTTCCGTTTGGGATTTCACCTTTTACAGTAGGAAATGAATAAACATAATTATCAAGGACTATTGCAATTGATTTTTCTATATTATTTGCTGTCAATCTTTTCCATGCTCTAGCTCCTTCACTATTCATATTCATTGAAATTTCATTGCCGCCATTTCTGCCAAAATCTTGTCGGGCATTGATAATAACACTACCACTCAAAGCAGCAGAGCCATCACGAGCTGTTTTTATTGCAATAAGTTGTAATGTTGTCCCTTCTTTGTCATAAGGTTTTACTGTCCATAATAGTATTAAATTTTTTGGAAAGATTGATTTAATTTCTTTTCTGTTAAGCATACTATTAACGTATGCAGTATCTATAATAGTTGCATATCCAACAACAGGACCTTTGTTTAGGTAATATTTCCCTTCTTTATCCTGAACCAAAGCAGGCCTTAAATATGTAAATAAAGGATTGTCTTCTATTCCTTCTTTTTCAATGATTTGTTTAGTTTTTGATGTAGTATCACCTTTTAGCTGTTCAATTAGTGATTTTTTTTCAGTTGTATCTTTTTTATCAATAATAACTTTAGAGGTATCTATTGATTTATTATTTATGGTATCATCTGTTATGTTAAGTGTTGCTTTAAGTTTATCATTGGCTTTTGTTAAGTAAGGATATATTTCTTTATATTCATAAGTTTCCCAAAATTCAAGTTTGGCTGTTCCTTGCAATAGTTTGCGGACTCGTTCAGGATTTTTAATACCAGGTAGTTCAACTAATATTCTGCCGGCTATTTGTGATTTTTGAATATTTGGCTGAGCAACTCCAAATCTGTCAATACGTGTTCTTAATATGTTAAAAGTACGGCTAATTGCACCATCAGTTTCTTCTTCAATAACGTTTAATACTTCTTCATTTGTAGAGTTGTAATTAACTCTGCCTTTTAGTTCTACGGTATTAAATATTGCGGCTAATTTTTCGTTTGGGGCAACAATTTCAAATGCTTTGCCAAAAAGTGTAACAAAATCTTCCTGACTATTTCTTTGCATTTCATAAGCTTTTGCAATAGCTTTGTTAAGAGTTGTATCTTTACTATCTCTTGCCATGCCTTTTATAATATCGGCAACAGAGACCTCAAGAGTTACATTCATACCGCCTTTTAGGTCAAGTCCAAGATTTATTTCTCTCTCTTTACAATCCTTATAAGTATATTTTCTTATTAGGATATTGTAAATAACTTCATTTGACATAGAATCCAAATAAAAAGATTCTTTTGAATTTGATATTGAATCTAAAAATGTTTTCTCTTTTAAAATATTACCTTCAGGAAATTTCTTTTTTAATAATGTTTTTACTTTTTCAGTATTTATATAGTTACTGGCATATTCTACTGCTCTATTTTCTACTCTTCTGGTAAAAAAAGTAAATAATAGTTGATATATACAAATGAAAGAAAGTATGATAGCAAAAGTTTTTATAGCCCCTTTGTTCTGCATTGTTTTATAGCTTTTTATTCAAAATAATTTAATTATAAAAATTTGCAATTATACAATAATAATTATATCTATCCAAATTAGATTTATAAAATTTATAATTTAATCAATTAAATTTAATCAATTAACAAAATGCTTTTTATAACCAAACGAATGATTAAATCTTATTTTGAGGTGCTATGTAGTGTTTGCACGAAAACAATACTTTTTGTCATTCTTCACCCTGTTAGATATAAGATTATATAATAATCAATACTCTAACTTAAAATTATCTAACAGGGTAAACTTGTTTCAGAATCTATAATAACTTGATAATCAGATTCCGAAATAAATTCGGAATGACAATATGAGAAAATATTATTTGCTTTCGTGCAGGCACTATGTAATAAAAATTATTTTACCAGCTATCCTATTTTAATTTAGCTTGAGATTCCTCATTCCGCTTCGCTCCATTCGGAATGACAATTTTGGTTAATATATTATGGGGAAAGAGAGGCATTTCGCCTAAGGCAAAACGCCTCTCTTTTCCCACCTAAAAACAATTAACTGTCATTCCGAACGCAGTGAGGAATCTTTTGTTAGAATCCCTTAGTCAATTTTTTCATTACTATACAAGTTAATCCATTTAGTATCTTATTTATAATATTCGTGTATTTTTTGGCAGAATATTTTATATAGAACTTTTTTATAATTTCTAATTGCTCTAATTGACCTAATTAACCTAATCAAATCCCAAATACCAATAGTTTTCAAAATTTCATCTGCCTTAGGCGGACTAATAACCAATTAGACATTGGATAATTGGTCATTTTTTAGGTCAATTAAAAATTAGAAATTAGGTCAATTTAACGTATAACCTGTTTGGCTCTGGCTTGTCCATGTTAGGATTTAAAGAATCAATAAGAGTATGCTTTTTTTTCCTTGAATACCCTTTTATCTGTTTTTCTCTTTTTATTACCAAATCAGCAAAATCAAATACCTCAAAATAAAATTTAACCATAAAAATAATTGTTTACTTAAATTAATATTTTTTTTTACTTTTGTGTTCAAATTATATTATAATACTATGCCAATATTAAGTCCAATTATAAAAGGAGCAGCAAAACGAAAAAATAAAATATCAAAAGAGAAATTGATATTTAATAGTTATAAAACTCAGAAAAAAACTTTAAAAAAGCTATTAAGAAAAGCCAGTTTAACTTCTTTTGGTGAATATTATGATTTCTTGGATATTTTACGACATGAGGATATAATCAATGAGTTTAAGAAAAAAATTCCTGTTTATACTTATGAATCTATATTTATGGAATGGTGGTATCGTGCTTTGAGTGGAGAGACCTATGTATGCTGGCCTGGGAAAGTTAAATATTTTGCACTTAGTTCAGGAACATCAGGGTCGTCAAGTAAAAGAATTCCTGTAACTAATGATATGATTCGTTCTATCAGAAGAACCAGTATAAAACAAGGAATATCTATTGCAAATTATGGCTTTCCTAAAGGTTTTTTTCAAAAAGGCGTCTTAATGCTTGGCGGCAGCACACATCTTCAATATAATGGAACTTATTATGAAGGAGATTTATCAGGAATCACAACAGGAAAAATTCCTTTTTGGTTTCAATATTATTATAAACCGGGAAAAAGAATATCAAAAGAACGTGATTGGTCAACAAAATTAAACGAAATAGTTAAAAAAGCTAAAGATTGGGATATTGGGGCTATTGTTGGTGTGCCAGCATGGTTACAAATCTTATTGGAAAAAATTATATCTTATTATAATTTAAAAAATATTCATGAGATATGGCCTAATCTATCTGTTTTTATTCATGGTGGAGTATCTTTTGACCCATATATCAATGGCTTTGAAAAATTATTAGGTCATCCTCTTATATATATAGAGACCTATCTTGCTTCAGAAGGATTTGTTGCTTTTCAAAGCAGACCAAACACTCATTCTATGCAAATGGTATTGAACAATGGACTGTTTTATGAATTTATTCCTTTTAATAAAGATAATTTTGATTCTGATGGTGATATGTTGGAAAATCCTGAAACATTAACAATTAATCAAGTAAAGGAGAATGAAGAATATGCTCTCTTACTCTCAAATTGTTCAGGTGCATGGAGATATCTAATAGGTGATACAATAAAATTTATATCAGTAGAATATAAAGAAATACAAATTACCGGAAGAACAAAACATTTTCTAAGCCTTTGCGGAGAACATCTTTCAGAAGAAAATATGAATAAAACTATAAAAATGCTTGAAGATAAACTCAATATTGAAATAAGAGAATTTACTGTTGCCGGTATAAAACATGGTTCTATGTTTGCTCATAAATGGTATATAGGAACAGATAATGAAATAGAACCTGAAATTGTTAAAAACAAAATTGATGATTATCTAAAAATAATGAATGATGATTACCGTGTTGAACGAATTAGTGCTATAAAAGATGTTATTGTTGAAATACTTCCAACAAAAATATTTTATGACTGGATGAAAGAGAATAAAAAAGAAGGAGGACAACATAAATTTCCACGAGTTCTGAAAAATGAGAAGTTTTTTCAATGGGAAAAATATTTAAAAGAATGTAACTATTCAGGTATAGGGAATAAGGTATATGGTATAAGGGAATAAGGGAATAAAGAATATTGTATGAAAAAACCAAAGGAATATATAATTGATAAAAAAGAAACTTCTGAGGTGGAAGATGTTCTTATGAAATATAATGCCCAAAAAGATTTTACAACACTTGAAGCATGGAAAAAAGCAAGGTTATTGAAATTGTTCTTCTATAAAGAAGTTATTCCACATCTTCCTGTAGAAGAAAAGTTTAATCTTAATATACAAATCCGTAAAGCCAGTGTGAGTGGAACGGCAAATATTTCTGAAGGGTATGGTCGTTATCATTATCAGGAAGGAATTCAGTTTTATCGTATATCAAGAGGTTCTGTTTACGAATTGAAAGACCATCTCATTTCCTGTTATGACTTTAATTTTATCAGAAAAGAAATTTTTGAAAAAGGAATTTCTTTGATAGAAGATGTTAAGGTAACTCTCAATGGTTATATCAAATTTGTTAAATCTCAAAAATAGATAGGGATATGAGGTATAAGGAAATAAAGAATATTGAAATAAGGGCTGAGTGCGACTACTATACCCTATACCTTTATACCATATACCCTTATACCTAACCTGGACAAGCCAGAACCAAACAGGTTATACGTTAAATTGACCTAATTTCTAATTTTTAATTGACCTAAAAAATGACCAATTACCCAATGTCTAATTGGTCATTAGTCCGCCTAAGGCAGATGAAATTTTGAAAACTATTGGTATTTGGAATTTGATTAGGTTAATTAGGTCAATTAGAGCAATTAGAAATTATAAAAAAGTTCTATATAAAATATTCTGCCAAAAAATACACGAATATTATAAATAAGATACTAAATAGTAATAAAAATTTTAATACCTTTACCCCGTTGGGTATTTCCTGCGGGGTGAATAATTACAAAAGAATATAAACAGAATAATTAATAAAAAATGATAAGTATTTTTTTTGAAGGCGTTTTATTAGGATTAATTATTGCAGTTACATTAGGACCTGCTTTCTTTACTATAATACAAACAAGTATTGATAAAGGATTTAAATATGGAGTAATTATTGCTATTGGAATTTCTCTAAGTGATATAACGATTATAGCATTATGCTATTTAGGAATTTATCAATTTATTGATGGGCTTGGTCCTAAATATAAATTATATGCAGGAATTATAGCAAGTATAATATTGATAGGATTTGGAATATATACATATCTAAAAAAACCGGATATTATAAAAAGAAGAAGTCCAAAAATTTTTAACAAAAACCCTAAAATATATAAGAAATATACATACTTATTAAAAGGATACTTTTTAAATATAGCAAATCCTTTTATTATAATATTTTGGTTAGCATCTATGAGTTGGGTAACTACTCAGGCAGAGCAAGGCAAATTACTAAATTATATAATCACTTTCTTTGCAGGCACATTGATAACTGTTTTAGGAACAGATTTGATAAAAAGCTTTATAGCTAACAAAATAAAATCGCGTTTAAAACCCAGAAAATTATTATGGATTAACAGAATTGCAGGAGTTCTGTTAGTTATCTTCGGAATAGGACTAATATTAAAAATCTTGCTTAAAGTTTAGTGATTTCCTGTGTCCTTTTATGGTTCAAAGAAAATATTAGGGGGACAATTCAGTCGGGCGCCTGACCGAAGGTTTTATTGTAACCGTTCATAGCTTGAAATTAAAATAATAAAGTCAAAAGCCAAAAGACAAAAATTAAAAGTCAAAAGTATCTTGAGTTCAGAACATTTATCTTGATTTTGAAGTTACGATAGATTTTGCAATTATTTTTATCAATTACTCACAAAATTGTTTGTTTTCAAAGGTGTTCGTGATATCACTTCGTTAAGTTCCCTGTTTT
>Ga0307990_1001815_pt1 | contig 17650 bp, 10 predicted proteins | sample EllFjometagen129_FD_203168 | JGI IMG/M metagenome (GOLD analysis project Ga0307990, IMG submission 203168) | Marine microbial communities from Ellis Fjord, Antarctic Ocean - #129 | ecosystem: Environmental > Aquatic > Marine > Unclassified | place: Southern Ocean | collected 2014-10-08
GATCGTTCATCCATGTTTTTCAGTCCCCTCCGCAGGAGGGGTGGCCGAAGGCCGGGGTGGGTTCTAAAAGGCTCATTCTTTCCCATGAATTCAAAAAATCACCCACAGATTCTGCGGAAGACCCATTATATATAGGGTCCGGCTTGAGTTTGACGCTTGCCGTCAAGCATCGCTGACTCGTCTATTTGGGTTTACCGACAAACTCCGGGAAGTCGATCCCTGAGCCGCAAATGGAAAAGCCTCCGCGGCGCATGTTCTGGTCGAATGTGATGCTTATCTCGCACGATCCCGGCGTTACATCGGTGGCGCCGTTTTCAGGAAAATGATTCGGATATACTGAGTACTATTTATTCAATTAAACGAACTGCGTCACTCGGAACGGGCGGCTTGTCCGCCCAATCTTCAGCGACGGAGGGAGTCCGCGCTAAAGTGAAAGCGGGGGCTCAATTATCCTATAATTTTTTCTATCAAATAGGCTTCGGCATAAACACATCCAACACAACAGGCGATCCACAGACCTAGCTTCATCTCTCCAATCCAATCATCCCAATATTCACCATTGAATGCTGAAAATAAATCTGGCGTGAACCAAAATCGAATTGATTCCCAAAAGCCATCCCAGGTTCTGAAGATAAGCTTCCCTGCACCGAAATATACAGGGATGTTAATTCCCCCTAAGATGATCCATCCTAATGTATTCATTTTATTCCTTATCTAAATCGAACGTCTGCGATGAGGGGCGGGGAAAATTGAAGAGAGCCTTGCCTCATCTAACCTTCCCCCCGCCTTTTTTTACGTACCTCTCGATTGCCAGCTCGATTTCTAAGACCCAATCGCTATTACTATGCTATAGAGCATAAAAACGATCAATACGGGAACTATTACCCAAACGAAGTACCGGGTCATTGCTGAATTCTCGCCGGCCGAGTGGTGCATTATGGCTTCACTGGGAATATCCGAAAGGGCCTGGCACGCCTCGTCAACATCCTCTGTGGAAACGTATCTATTGACAGCAGCAAAAGCCCTTGCCGGAAGGATGAAATTTAATATTTTGTGTTCTGATTTCATTTTTTTCTAATTCTAACGAACCGCGTCACTCTGAGCGGACGGCTTATCCGCCATCTTGTCCGCCGAAGCTTTAGCGAAGGAGGAAGCGTCAACGGCGACGGGAGCCCGCAATAGAGTGAATGCGAGGGCTATGTTTATTTTTCAATAATGAATGGGAAACTCACCAAAACATCGTTTTCTTTCTTCAGCTCCACTCGCCATTGTCCTAGCTCCTTGGACGGAATGTTATCTTTAATTGGAAGCGATGTTATTAGAACTTGATTGCTTCCATATTTTGTCGTTACCGGAATCGACAAATAAATCTCATTGTTTGGCTTGATCCAATCCGCCATGAATGTAGGGGGAGACCATGAAAAATTGGGTTTAAAAACAACGTGCAAAGTAACCTTCTCATCTGTTGTTTTATAAATTGTTTTGGTCTCCGACGAGGCAGATCCCAGCCAATAATAGTTAGCACCCTCTGATAAATTAGCTTTCTGAACTACAGTTGAGCATCCAGAAAAAATCAGTGCGGTAAATGTGATAAGTGACAATCTAATCATTTGTTTCATATTTTCTCCTACATAACGAACCGCGTCACTCTGCCCGGACAATAAAACGAATGCGCTGGTTAGCTTTTTTTGATTTAATTTGATGCTTACACATGTGACATATCCATGAACAAAGAGGAGTAATATAAAGCATCGGCAACGTAATTCTATACCATGCGGGTCTGAGCGTACTTCGGCTGACAAGAATTCCGAGTCCTTGTCCTTGGGACACAGCTTCGTTTTGAAACTGAACGAATACCTCAACGCCAAAGACTGCTAGAAAAATACATACGAGCAGAGAAATTATAGCTACGGGAATAGTTTTAGTTTTTCTCACAAGCCAAAGTATTAAAACTTCACTCGTAACGAGTACTATCAAAATTAACATTCCTAACCAATCGAAAGAGGGATGCCATGAAAATAAATTGCAGCTCATTCCTAAATAATCTGCGCAATGAAAAAGAAACACTCCGGCAAGTATCCATAATATCGAATAAAGTAATGTTTTCATGTCTTTAGTTAGCATCTCGCGTCACTCTGAGCGGGCGGAGCCAGCGATAGAGTGCAAGCGATGGTTAGCGGTTTATTTTGGTATTGAAATATCCTGAATCCACATCATCACGACACCAAACATTCCACTTAACAAGCAAGCGCACCATAGCAATTTAATCGCGGAAGGGCTTGTAATGTTCTTACCTTTCGATAAACGCGCATACCCTTCGCCACTCCTTTGCGACGCATTTGCTTCAACGCGGGACGGATATTCGAACGATTCAGTCGTTGCTGGGTCACAAGGATGTGCAAACTACGATGATTTATACGCATGTTTTGCAGCAGGGCGGAAACGGAGTGGTGAGCCCACTGGAAGATCTATAATTGCCGCTGCGCTTCTTTTGGAATGCCTTCCGCCGCCGCTCTGCGAGCTTCCGCCTTCGTACAACTACAGCGCGACAAGATGGCGGGTCACGCAGGTCCAATGGTTGGAAAAAACGGCTCAAAACTTTCCAAACCTTGGAAGATCGGCTCGTAGAGCCGACGCTACAATTATCTTCTGCGTTCTATGTCGAAGACCCTGAACATTCATCCCCAGTCGCGGAGGCCCGCGACCCTCCAGATTGCCTTTGCGCCTTCCTCCTTCGCCAACCTTCGTCACCCAGGCTGTGGAGCTCAAGAGACTTTGAAGGACAAGTTGCGTGGAATCCGGCCCTCCTTAGAGGTTATCCGTCGTAAATTTCTGCGGATCAAATCCACCCTTTCCCCATTCTTTATTGGGGCGGTTGCTCAGATTAAACAGCAGTGTGCCACCTTGCATGATCTGTTCGTGGGTAATGAACGGGGTATCCAACTCCTTGCCGTTCAAGGACACGTTCTGAATGTATTTATTCTGCCGGCTGGCCCCGGGGGCCTTGATCGTGAATTGCTTGCCGTCCGGCAGGGCAATCACCGCTTCTTCAAAAATCGGACTGGTCAGCGTATAGAAGGGAAGACCGGGCGTTACGGGATAAATTCCCAGGGATGAAAGCACGACAAAGGCGGTCATGCCGCCGCCATCTTCATCACCGGGGATGCCTTGATAGGTGTCCTGGAACCAGACATCGAGCAAGAAGCGAATACGCCGTTGCGTTTTCCAGGGGGCTCCGAAATAATTATACAAATAGGGAATGTGGAAGGCGGGCTCGTTCCCCATGGCGAACTGGCCGGTGATTCCCGTCGCATTGGATCCATCGACAAAATAGTCTCTCCTATCAACCTCCAACGCCTCCCTGAACACTTGATCCAAACGTTCTTCGGCAGCTTGCTTTCCTCCCAACAACTCGATCAGGCCGTCGATATCGTGCTGAACACACCATGCGTAGGTCCAGCCGTTGTTTTCGTCGTAATAATCCCGGAATCCCGGACCTCCATCCAGTTTGGGGTTGATCTTGAGCCATTTTCCCTGGCGGTCTTTTGGCATGAACAACTGTTGTTCCGGGTTCCATAGATTTTTGTAGTTGTTCGCTTTTTTTGCAAACAACTTATAGTCATCCGGATGATTCAGTGTCTTCGCCAGCTCGCCAGCCACCCATGCGTCGTAACTCATTCCCAGTGTGATGGCTACGGACTGTCTTTTCTCAAAAGCATCAACCAGGACATACGGTTCGGACTTGCCCAGGGGGAGAGCCGGGTAAAAACCGTACTTGTGGTAGAACTCATCTAGTTCATGATTGGGCAGACCTTGCCGCCATGGAATTGCAGTAAACTCCGTGAGGTTTTTCCGGATGCCTGCATAGGCGGCCTCGATGTCGTAATCTCTCAGCCCTTTGCGATACCCATCCAGAAAGATCGCGCAGGAATGGTAGGCAAACATGCATCTGGAATTGCCGGTTAGCAGAGGAAATGTGGGGAGGGCTCCGCTTTGCTCATACATCAGCACATACGAATTCAAGATGTCGTTTTCCATTTTGGGATCGATAATCGTACGCAGGGGATGGTGCGCCAAATAGGTATCCCAGACCCAGTCGTCAACATAGAAGGGCCGGGCGCTTTCGTGGACTTTTTTATCATATCCACTGAAGTATCGACCGTCTTCGTTGATGTCTACCATCCGCTCGCAGGTGCGGTACAGCGAGGTGTAAAAACTGCGCTTTTGCTGTTCGGTTCCTCCCTTAACCTTGATTTTAGATAAGGCATCCGTCCAGATTTGTTTTCCTTCGGACGCCACTTCATCAAACTGCTTTTCGTTCAACTCGTCCCAGAAGTTCTTTTGGGCCTGTTCGCTGCTGATGTAGGAAATGGCATATTTCAGCAAAATGGTTTGTGGACCTTCTTTAGACCAGGTAAATTGAAGTTTCCCCGCTTCAGCTTGGATTTGAATGCCCTGAAGAGGCGCTCCGGATTCATCGGTCAACTCGATGTAGCCATAGGCATTCATCTCGGGGGATGTTGGTTCTCCGCGAAGTCTGGATTTGATCGTCTCCGTTACAGCGACCTTGCTACCCCTTGCCGGATCGACTTCCATTTTGGGTGTGCCGTTGATTAGAACATATTTTTGAGTCGCCGCAGGAAACTCGATTTTATAGATGGCGCTCTTTTTGCCGGGAGTGAAGCTGACGCTAATGTCCTCATCGAGTAAATAGGTGGAATACAACCAGGGATGCATAACCTCAAGGCCATGATCGAACATCATCTTTTTGCCCCAGGATTGCTCGTCTACCCCGCCGAGACCGGGCTTCATTCTTAAAATGCTTGAAAAGCGGTGCGAGTAGACCTGAAGCGGAAAATTATCAATCTGGTCGTCCCGATATTCATATCGACCGGGGACCATACGAATCATTTGATTCGGCAGGTGGAACGTTGGAAAGGTCGGCACCAGCAGTTTCGAGATGTTGCCGATCCGCGGATTCACATAGTCGGTAATCTCTGCGTGCACGACAGCAGTGGAAACAAGTCCCAGCAGCAAAAAAAATACACATTTCTGTTTCATTCTATATTCAAGCATTACAGCTCTCCTTTTTTGCCGGAATGGGAGGTCATGTTTGTTCGGACTCCCAACACAATTGATTAAAATTCCTGCCGGAAAACGCGAATAACCATATAATATATTACTTGTTATTCACGTTTCCTCCCGTTCTGTCTTTTTATTGCGGAGGGAAGGTGGCAATGATTTCCATACCAGCGTTAGATTCGAATGTAACAGCGTCGGTCTGGTAAGGAACGAAAAAACGTTCCCCTTCACTGACCAGCCATGTTTTGTCACCAATCACCACCGTTCCTGATCCCTTCGCGACAATGCCGACGTAGAAACTGTCTGCGTCCTTCACAAAACGATCCTTCACCTCGATGCGGTGGACACGGAAACAGGCGGTTCTGGCTTCATCGATCAGCACAGATTCCGTGCTGCCGTTTTGCGTTTCCAGCACCTTTGGCGCGCAAAAGAACTGCTCTTTGAGCTTTTCGATCGGACTCGCATCGTAGTTGAACATCGAGATCGCGAAATCGACCCCGCGATCCATGAAGCGCGCCGATTCCGGCAGCACATAACCACCGCGTTCAAACTCAATACGCACGGCAAAGTCAGTCGGCTCCATGATCTCGATCATGAAGACACCTTCGCCGATGGCGTGCGGCATGCCGCCGGGAACCATAAAGACATCGCCCGGCTTGATCGGAACCTTATCGAAGCAGGCCAGCATCGCCTTGATATCCTGCTCTTCAATGATGCGTTTAAATTCTTCAGGTTTCGGAGGATGTTGAAATCCCATATAGATGTAGGGATCTTTCACTCCGTCGCGAATGCCCAAAATAACATAGGCCTCGGTTTTCCCGTTGTTGCTGTTGAGGTGCTCTTGAGCAAACGGAATGGTCGGGTGACACTGGATGTGCAACCGAATGGCGGAGTCGAGGAATTTGAGCAAAAACTGCGTGGTTGCGCCGTATTTGGCGACATGTTCCGCTCCGAGCATTGCATCAGGGTTTTGTTCGCAGAGGGTTTTAAGAATTATGGTTTCGCCGTCCACGGTAACCTTAGCGAGGCCTTCCTCCACCATCTCTTCACGCCCTTTGTTCACGGCGCGGGTGGTGGAACCAATCCAGTCCTCAGGGAAATGCGCATCCTGCGGATCGGCTTTCCCTTCCATGCGGTCGAGCTTCATGCCGCCGGGATAGGTGCGCCACACCCGGTTGGGTGAGAGAAAGAGGATAGGTGGAGTTTTCATAGAACGTTCCTTTCTTCAGGACTAACCAATGAGATCCGTGATGCGATCGAAAACGCCTTTCAAAGCCGTCACCGAGTTGATGATCGAGAAGATCAAAATCGTGATCAGAATGAGATTGGCACCCAGCTTATTGGCATGCTCCTTCAGCAAATCTTTGCGATTGCCGAGATAAAGAATACAACCCACCGTCATCGGAAGCAGAACCGAGCTGAGGGCCTGGGAAACGATCATGACGGCAACCGGGCGGGCATGAAAAATCGGAACCACGAGGCCGAGCAGCGAGATGAAAAAGACCATGACGCGGTATCTGGGCAGGGTCATTTCGCGTTTGGAGTTATTGTAGTCACACAGCAGCCACGGAAGCATCAATATGTTCGGGAACTGCGAAGAAACCCCGGCAGCGACAATTCCGAGCGCGAAAATCGCCGTGGCCAGTTTTCCGGCCAGCGGTTCGAGCAGCGTAATCATATCAGAAGCTTTCGAGAGCCCTGCTCCTGCAACATGCAGGGTGCCCGCTGCTGCGGCCATAATGGACATGCTGATCACAAACATCAGCGTCACGGAAACAATGGCATCGTTGCGCTGTTGCTTAACATCCTTGATGGTCCAGCCCGCCTCTTTAACCAATGTGGTCCGGATAATGAACAACCCGGAGAAGACGGTAGTTCCAACCATGGAGGCAATCACAAGGAACGGTCCTTTGCCCGCATCAACGGCAACTTCCGGCAGGTTGGGGATCATCCCTTTGAGGATCTCAAACGGCGGCGGCATCATGATGAAAAAGTTGAGCAGGAAGCAACCGGCCATAACGGCGACGATGACCGCTAGAGACCGTTCAAAAAACTGCGTTTTTCCGTTCCAGAAAATGAAATAAACCAGCGTAATAAAGAAGGCGGCAAACCAGATGGGTGCGATGCCTCCCGCGATCATGGTTTTCGACCACTCCGAGCAGATTTCCGCCACAATACCCATCACCCCCATCACACTCCCGCATACGGCGGCGGTCAGCGCGACGATGAAGAAGATGCCCATCCCCGGATGAATGTGCTTACGGAAGGACTGCAGCGCGGTTTCGCCTGTAACGAGCGTAAACTTTCCGTAGATACAGATCATGAAGTAGGTGGCCAGACAGGAAGCAACAATGGTCCACAGCAGGGACATGCCATAGTCGGCACCGGCTTTCGCCATGGCAGTTACGCTGCCGGTTCCAATATTGAACCCGAGCAGAAAAATACCGGGTAGAAACAGCGCCAGCGTTTTCGTGAATTTTTGTCGCAGTGTCGTTGTCATATTTTGTTTTCCCTTTAATTACTCAGTTAACGAGACCTCACCCATGCTTTTCACCAACGAAATATGTTTCCTGTAACGACAAGATTAAGATCATTTTACTGAATTTGACTCATTTCACTATTTTTTTATCCTGATAGCCTACGAAAAAATAAGGAAAACCGCTAATCAACCCGCGACAGGTTATGATCGAAATGCGCCAAACGGCAATTTTATGGTGTTTAACATCAGAAACGATGAACAAATCATCGGGATTTCATATTTATTAGCAAGGGGATGATGCGATTCATGATCCCTTTACGCTTAGTATTCGCGGTAGTCCGCCAGTCCACTTTCTGACTTCTTTCTGTGTATATTTGCAGAATATTAACAGGCCGCGCTATAAAAAAATATCGGAGCTGCATAACGATTGGTTATGCAACTCCGATTGGATCGGCTATTTCTTTTCCCAGTGGAATGAATCGCCTTCAATAATTAGGTTCAGGCTGTTTCGGGGAGTGGCTGAGGGCTCGAATTTTTTCGGGGCTGCTTTCTGCATTTTCTTTTTGATCGATTTATACTCGGCTTCACCTGCGAGGTTGTTCCATTCGTTGGGATCTTTCTTCACGTTGTATAACTCCTCCGTGCCATCCTCATATTGGATATAACGCCATTTGCTGTTTACGACCGCATAGCCTCCACGCTTCATATGCGGAATGAACACATCGCGATCTCTGGCAGTAGACGGATCTTTAAGAACGCCGGCAATGGATACGCCTTCTAGATCCTTTTTGACGGGAAAATTGCAAAGATCTCCAAAGGTTGGGTAGAGATCGATTAAGCCGACGGTCTCTTTGACTTTGGCATTTTCGGCAATTCCCGGTCCGGCCCAGATAAAGGGCACCTGTGTCGTGCGCTGCCACAGTGTATGCTTGCCCCATTGTCCTTTTTCACCGTGGTGAAAACCCTGGTCGCTCCAGAAAACAACGATGGTGTTATTCTTGTACGGTGTGGATTCGAGGGTGTCGAGAACCCGGCCAAGCAGCGCATCGGCATACGTGATGGAGGCCAGATAGGCATGGATGGCATCCTTGTAGCATCCCAGTTCCTCTATCCTCTGCTGCGTTTTTGAACGATTGGTGTAAAACTTTTTAATTTTGGGTGGCAGATCGTCGCGATCGCCTTCCTTCAAAGGAGGCAGCTCTATTTTATCGCGATCGTACATATCGAAATACTTTTGCGGCGCATAATTGGGGTAGTGCGGAGAATAGAGACCCAGGGCCGTAAAAAATGGCTTGTCGTGTTTGCGCTTCAGCACCTTGCACATCCAGTCGGTGCGGATGGTATCCAGCATTTCATCCTCTTTTTCATTAGGAATCGGACCCCATTCCATATGTCCACCGGCGGGTGATTTCTTGTTTCCATATTTTACAAAATATGGGCTGTAGGGATAGGGATCGGGCCGCGGGACATCGGTCATGTAATACCCGTTCATCTCCCAGCCCATGTCACGCATTTCCTGACTGCGGGAAAAATATTCATCCCAGTCGCGCAGGTCTACATATCCCCCGCGGTGGTGGTACAGTTTCCCGGTGCCAAAAGTGTTATATCCGCCTCGCTTGAACGCGGTTTGCATGGTGACGATATCCGGAAAATCATAGCGAAAAACTTCGTTTCCATAACATCCGGTGGTTGAGGCCTGCAGGCCGGTCCAGATGGCGGTTCGCGATGGCGCACAAAAGACGCCCGGCGCGTGTGCATTCAGGAATGTAACGCCCGCCTTTGCGAGCCGGTCCATGTTCGGGGTAATGGCCTGTTTGCATCCCAGCGGGCCAACCCAGTCGTTCATGTCATCCACGGAAAATAGTATCACGTTGGGGTGTTCACTGGGGGGCGCATCACTTTGCGCAACTGCAACATTTGCAACGAGTGCCGTCATGAACACTACACCTGCAACCCACGGAGTCTTTTTTGCTCGTTTCATTAAATTCCTTATCTTTTGGTTACTTCCTCTCGATCTGTGACCTTCCTCCCGGTAACGGAGAGAACCATATGGGATTAAATGACATTTTCCTTATTCAATTCTCTCTGGCAATGTTTTAGTAAATGGAATTTTATTACGCAACAAGTCCCTAACCTTGCCTGCAAGCCAGAGAGAGTGCTCGCTGTCGACATCCGACAAACGGGCTATCTTCGACCCGGGGAGCTGTCCTTTTTATTTTTGCTGACGGCTACGTGCCAACTCCTTTGGGCCGTCGTTTACTTCTGGAGTGTTCAGATCCCCAAAGCGGTCGGTAAAGGCTGCGTCGCGATGCAGATCTTCAAAGGGCGACTGCAGTGCCGTGGCATGGCCTTCGTCACCAACACTCATCGCCACAATGCGTACAAACGGGGACTTCGGCAGTGTGATGCTTGTGGCTCCTTTCGGAATTTCCAAACGATAGGCAAACAAGTAGCCGTATTCGTAGAGGGTATCCATGGCAGGAAGATGCCGATGTGAGGCGCACCAGGCAATACGCTGATCGCGGACGAAGGCCGGATCGATTCGCAACAGATTATTACGAAGCGAATAGGAGAGTTCCGCCACGTCGCCTTCGAAGACGCGATTATCCCACAATCCGATGGTTCCCGACCATCCCCCGATGGTCAACGGGAGGTCGGTGTCTCCTGCGTGGAATACCACATCGGTATCCACTTCGGCCGCTGTCAGGATATGCAAAACCGTTGTTCCTGCAGGCAATTCGACCTTCTGGCCGCGACACGCCACCGAGTTGTAGGTATGCGCTTCGCGTGGACCGATGGCGAAGGAAACATTACCCATCTGGACCGTGTCGCCGATCATCTCGGCGGGGTAAGTGCTGCCTTTGCCGTCAAAGCTTCCGGCATAGGCCATTTTCTTTTCGACACCGATGCCGATGTAGCCGTCTTCACGGTCGTTGTTGTAGCTGAAGATGTCGGTGTCGTAGGCCAATTTGACCGGAGTGGTTTCTGTTTTGACACGGGCGCCGGAGATTTCCAGCAGAACCGTTTTCAGTTCATAGGGGGTGAAGCTCAGGTTCAATTTTCCGTCCTTTACGGCCAGTTTTTCACCCAGCGGACGTTCGGCCCCGTCGAGTTCCTCGGCGGCTTGGATCGGGAACGCTGTGGAGAGTGCAGCATTGGCACACGGACGCCCCGACAGCTCTTGCAGACGAACGACGACGCCGGAACCGTTTTCGGCCATTTTGATGGCCTGCACATTAACTTGCGCATTATTAACGTTCAGCAGAGAGAACGATGTTTTCGTTTTACCCTGGGTTCGCGGTACAGCAAAAGCGGCCGGGCGCTGCTCAAAACGCTGCGCTTCCCAATGCGTCTGACCGTCACGCCAGTCGCCCTGATGACCGGCAATGGCGTAACTAAACTCGTGGCGTCCCCAGTCCTGCCAGCGCTGCTCCCTCATCTGGCCGGAGTCGCGTGTTTCGTCTTCGGATTCGTTGGTTTCAGGCGAGTGCAATAGAGTCAAACGGAGGGTGTTGTCGTCGGGCTTATCACTACCGTATTTAGAACCGGTCAGCAGAGAAACGCCATACGCTTTAGCCGAATCCGTCAGATCGATCCAGGCATGAGCCGGCACTTCATATTGTTTTTCGTTATAATTGCCGCGCTGAATGGTTCCTAGATCCAGATTATAGGTTGCTTCCGGATTGGATGCGGTCAGATGAAAGGCCGCTTTGAGCAGGGTTCCGCGACTCTTCCAGTCGAGCTGGTTCGCGATTTCCACGCGATTGCCGTCGGCACCGGATGCGAGACGGATCCTCTGCTTAATCAAGGAGCCTTCGTTCTCGCGAATCACTTCGATGGCGACGCGCACGGGTCCGTTTTCAATCACACGGATCGAGACGGGATTTGCCGCCACACTGCGGGCCGGTTTTTTGGAATCTCTAAAGTAGATCCGCCAAGCAGGCTTCGTGTTCGGAAAGTCCGCGATGAACTCAAGCTGCGCCGGTTTTTCAAGCAGTTCTTTGCCGACGCGTTTGTCGAAGATGCTGGCGATGTCACCGTTTTGATCAATCGTGACGCGATATTGATTATTTTCGAGGGCGCGGTCGGTTGCGCTGAGTTCGCTAGTTTTGACCTTCGGTGGATTGCCTTCGCGCAGGGCGTAAACTGCGGCGCCGACGGACGGGAGTTTTGCTTGGAAAAGGACGCGGCGTTTCCCGTCCCATCCGGTGGTCAGCTGGGTCGGCAGCGCCTGACCCTTGGCGTTATAAGCCGTGATCGCTTTGGCATTGGCCAATTCTGCGGGGATTAACGCTTCCACGATATCTTCGCGCTCAATGGAAAGCGGGTTGTAGATCACCAGGGGAACCCCCTGCACATCGGTTTTGAGTGAGCGGGTCAACGAGCCGATGGCATCGCTATAGACGCCATCAAATTGGTTGAGAGCAATCAATCCGTCGTTCCAGGCATATTCATAGGCCTTCGGGATACTGGTTCCCGGCAGGGTGTCATGAAACTGATTGCGCAAGACGAGTCCCCACGCATGGTTCAGCGCATCGGCCGGATAGACGGCTCCGTTTAGCAGATTCGCTGAAACGGCGGCGCGTTCGCCGGCATCCGCCAGTAGTTCAGAATCCCGGTTCATTTGTTTCAAATAGGACTGAGACGTCAGCACGCCGGTGGAGTGCTTGATCAGCAGCAGATCAGAGTTCCAGGTCGGGAATTTTTCAACCTGTTCATCCGTAATGGCGCGAACCATCAGATCGGACGGGCCGGCAATGACTTTGACCGGGCCCTTTGTTGCGTAACATTTTTCAAGCGTTTTCAGCGAATAACTCTGAGGCCGTCCACCGCGGTCGGAATTGTTTTGCTCGTCACCGCCGCCCATATAGTAAAGATCCGTAGCCAGGCCCGTTTCCTTTTTATTGTCTTCCAGGCGCTGGAGCGTTTTTTCATCGGTGGTATAGACGGTTGTATGCCTTCTGGCATAGTTGCCAGCATTGAGTGTCGCAATGACCCCTTCGCCGTCCGGGCCAACCCATTGTCCGAGATTGAACGGGATCCCGTTGGCTGATTCCCAGGTCAGTTTCTGAGTTGAGAACCCGCGGATTCCGCAATGATTCAATACGGACGGCAGGGAGTAGGGGAAGCCGAAGCAATCCGGCAGCATGTATTCGAGACTCTCTTTGCCGAATTCATCCATGAAGTATTTGCGGCCCAGCAGGATCTGGCGGACGATGGATTCGGTCGAGGGCACATTGCAGTCGTTTTCGACCCACGAGCTTCCACTCGGGAACCAGCGCCCGGCGGCCACCCATTTTTCGAGCTCTTTATACTTCTCCGGATAGTATTCCTTCATCATGGCGTAACGGCTGGCGCCGGACCAGTTGAAGGTGAAATTCGGATACTTCTCAAAAGCGGCAAAATTGTCATCCAGTGTGAGTTTAAGAAAATCACGAATGACCTGAGGATAGGACCAGCGCCACATATCGTCGAGATGTGTGTAGGGCATGATGAACAGGGTCGGTTTTGTTAAATCGATCGACGCCGGGTCAACCGGCGGGGCCGCGGGCTTCGTTGTTTTAGATTGCTGTGCAGCATTCGACGCTAACACACAGGTAAGAACGGTAGCCATGATAGCAGTCCTTATTTTGTTAATCTTCATCCTTATCTCCTATTTTATTAAATCGATTGTCAATGGAACTTTTACCGTAAGCGGAATCTCATCGCGAAGTAACTTTCCCGCTTGACCGGTCAGACGCAAATAAAAATCGCTTGGCAGTCCGTTCATCGTTAAAAATTTGACGCCGTCGCCTGTCGGCGGTTGATCCGTACACTTAAAGATAGCCGTCGCTTCATCAACTTCGTCAAACATGGCGATATAGATCATATCTGCGCCTGCCTTTTTATTGGCCACGATTTGTGCCCACATAAACTGCCCGTCGAGCCGGGGAATAGACGCCAACGTTGTTCCCATCAGGTTGTGCCAGCTGAAGCCCGGGAAAATGACCGGCATATAGTCGATGTTATGCTCACGTGCCCAAGCGACATCCTGACTCCAGTATTTTTTTGCATGGCGTTCAACACCCGGCAGATCGCCGAAGCGTCCAACACTCCACGGACTGATCACGTCCGCCGTCAGCAACAGGCTGTGGAGATCTTTTCTCGGTGACGCATCACGGCTTTGAGCACGCCATCCGGTAGCGGTCCCCACCATGACGCTGCACCCGTCTGCTTTAAACTTTTCAATCAGCTTCTTGCACTGGTCAAAGTCAGGGCGCTTTTTGATCTGTCCGTTAAATCCAACCCCCCAGATCGCGACCAGCGGCTTCCCGTTGTGATGCTGGAAGGCGGGATCTTCAGTGATGTGCATTTTTTCCCGCAACATGCGCCAGTCATCGAAAACCTTAATGATCTGTGAATCGGGGATCCCGGTCAGATCATACATGAGGGTGTAAGTGCGGCCGTAGCGGTTGGCCCCTTCACGGACGCTGGAAAGCACCCTGTCCTTGTGATAGCGCATGCGTTCATCAAAAATACCGTTGGCGAAGCGCTGCACAAAGGCTCCGTCGATTCCATAATCGGCCATCCACTTGAAATGCCGCAGGACGGTTTTCCGGTTGTGCGAGCTGAAAGTTTTAGCCGTCGAACCATCCGCATACATAAAGGGGGTGGTGTAGAGTTCGTCATTATCGTATTCCGACACATCCGGCCACAGGTCCACCGCGATATTCCCGGGTTGGAAGGGTCTGTCGATATTTTTGGCCCAATGGGTCCAGGCCAGATTGGCCCCGTCATCCGGACAGTTAAACCACCCCTGATAGCCCGTCATCACCTTCCCTTTGAGGGTAGAGGGATCCGCTCCTTTGACCGAGGGTCCGGTATAGGGTTTCAGCACGTCCTCCTTTTCCGGTGCCGCATGCGCTGATGTAATGCAGACGCCAGAAACCAAAGCACACAACAGGGTCTGTCTCGTCTGTTTAAAATTCATCTCTAGAATTTACCTCAAAAAGCCCGATAACGGCTAATCATCCATCGCCAGAGCATGATCAAAACACGCCAAAAGCCTGTTTAGTTGGGTTTTAGATGCCACTAGATGATATTTCATGCCGATTTTCAGGCATCGGAACCGCCTGCGTCGAGGCACAGCGCTTCGCGGCGCGGTTTTTCCAAGGGGTGGAAGAAGCCAGGTAGGGCGCGACCGCAGGGCACGCCGCGCTCCGCACCGTTTTCCCGCCGGTTAGAAATTGACAAAACAATTGATTCTTAAATTCCTCGGCGGACTCGAATGACAAACCATTAAGCCTGTTTTCGAAGAGAAAACCTGTCCGGAAGGAGCAGGGTGGATCTTCCATCGTAGACAAGCGCTTCCAGCCTCATTCTGTAAAACACTACGTATTGCATGTGCAAACGAAGCTGCAAGCACTCGTCTACGTCAAAGGAGCAGCGATCCTGTGGTCGACTGCTCCAAAACGGCTTAATTTCGTGCCCTTTTCGGCGAGCCCCTTTTCGGGACTTCCCACGGTCACCGTAATCGAAGCTTCACCGCCCTCCGCTTTCGCTGCGCACCAATTCAACAGGGTCGATATACAATCTCACTCGACTGATCCCTTCGGGATAGTTGTCGTTTAACGTTTCTTGAGGTTGGCACGTTTTGCTTTGACCATTTGGCTCAATTGCTGAACCACCTTCTGATACTCCGGGTTGTCCGCGAGGTTGTGGTATTCATCATGATCTTTTGTGAGATCGTACAATTCCGCTTCGTCCGGGCTGCCCCATTCCGCATAGCGCCAGTTTTTATAACGCACCGACTGCGCTACCATTCCACCAGGTCTTGTCACCACCGTATAAACTGAGTCCTGCACTTCTTTGTTTGGATTTTTCAACACCGGCACCAAACTGGTGCCTTCCACGTGATCGGGGGTTTTCAGTCCGCACAGCTGGGTGAGGGTTGGGTACACATCCAGCAACTGAGCAAAGCTCCGGGTCGTGGTATCGGGCTGGGTCATTCCCGGCACGCGCACCATAAAGGGCACCCGTGCGCTCTCCTCAAAAAGCGTCACTTTGCCGTACATAAAATGCTCACCGATATGATACCCGTGATCGCCAAAGACAATCACGATGGTGTTATCGGCCTGACCGCTCTCCTCTAGGGCCTTCATCACAAGGCCGAACTGCGCGTCAGAAAATGAGACACAGGCTAGATAAGCCTGCAACCATTTGGCGCGTAAGGCCCGGTTGTTTTTCCCAAATTCGGCACCATATCCTAAATATTTATTCCACATCGCGTCCTTGGGCTTATCCTTCCAGTCGTCTAACGGAACATCTTCAAACTGAAGCTGATCGAGTGGGTATAGATCAAAATATTTTTTCGGTGCGAAAAGGGGGATGTGCGGCTTGGCAAATCCGCACGCGATAAAGAACGGCCGATCGCCATAGGGCTTTTCTTTTAAATAAGAGGTGATGCGCGTCCTCGTGCGCCCGTCTTTATGGTCTTCATCCCGCAGATCGGTTGCAATGGCCTGAACCACGTGTTGAGGATTTATAAATTTCTCTTTCATAAACGCTTTATAGGCGTCTTTGTTTTTATTAATCGGACCGACTTCCTTTATAAACTGCCGTTCCAATTTCGTTTTCCAAGGGTCCTCTGCATTGTCGAACCAATCAGCCGCATAAGTAGACACCTGACATTCCGCGACGTTCTGGAACCCGTGAAATATCTTTCCGGCGCTGGCTGTCCAATAGCCCTCGTTTTTGAAAAGTTCCAGGATGTTGGTTGCATCGGGGCGGAGGCCGCGGATATGCTGGCTATTGCTCAAAAGCCCTGAGGTTTCCGGATAAAGTCCGCTCATAAACGAACCGCGCGACGGCCCGCAAACCGGATACTGGCAATACGCCCGGTCAAACCGCATCGCACTCTTTGCGAACGTGTCCAGACTCGGCGTTTTGGCATTCGGATCGCCAAACGTATTTTCATAATCATTCAGGTCATCAAATACAATCATCAGGATGTTCGGAGAATTTTTCTGCGTACGAGTTATCGGCGGCAATGCGGGCGCTTGATCCAGTTTTTTCATGGAAATGTTTCGCAGGCGAATGCGGGGGTGTCTCTCCAGCCGAAACCGGATGTCGGCCCCGTTCAGTCGGTTGCTGAATAACGTATCCTTCAGAATGATGGTTTTCGTTTTCCAGGTGCCGCTATCCATGAACTGCAACCCGCCCGCTTTGCGCCATATGCCGGGGTTGGACAGTGAACCATCCAGCGGATCGCTGCTGTCGATAGCAAACGTCAGCTCCTCAATGCTCTCATCAAAATACTCGAAACTAAACTCCACAATGGGAGCGGCACCATCCGCAAACCCCGGATCCTTTACATCAAGATACAGGTACACCGGCACATGCGGGGTATCGACTTCCGCGGTCACTTCCATGCCGCCGGGAATTTCAACATAGCTTGCAGGAGTTGCCATACCCAGTACCAGCCCACCATCCGGACCGGTAAGGTAAAGCGTCGCCTCACTGGATTCTGCTGCAACTGCGGCTCCTAAAAGAAAAAAAATCGTCAATCCTATCGATCCACATCCGGCAATAATCCTATTCATGATCTTCCTCCGTAAACACTCGTTATGATTTGCACGCACGAATCCTACCGTTGAGTCTGACAAGAATTCAATGCGGATAACGTTTAATATACTAAAAAAACGATTTAGCCGCTAATCATCTCCCGCCAGAGCATGATCAAAATGCGCCAAATAACAAATTCGTTCAGGTTTCAGCAAAAAACAGTCGGAATTTTCGATCGGTTTTCAATCATCTGGTCCCGCCATAGCCTTGGCGGCGGCGAATGGGAAAAAGTAGTACTGCCTGAACTTAGCCGTACTCGGCGCAGGTCCGGCAAATCCCCCGCAAAGCCAAACCTGCGGATGAATATACCCTACGTTCAGGCTCTACCTTCCAGACATTGGATCTGCGTGTCCACCACAGCCTTTGGCGACGGCTGAACGGCAACGGAACGCAGAGGAGTGGCAAACCTCCAAGGAGGAATTATGCGTCACAAAACTATGAAGGACAAGTTGCAGGACGTTCACGATATTCCCCATTTTATTCCAT
>Ga0307990_1001816_pt1 | contig 17646 bp, 7 predicted proteins | sample EllFjometagen129_FD_203168 | JGI IMG/M metagenome (GOLD analysis project Ga0307990, IMG submission 203168) | Marine microbial communities from Ellis Fjord, Antarctic Ocean - #129 | ecosystem: Environmental > Aquatic > Marine > Unclassified | place: Southern Ocean | collected 2014-10-08
AAGTTTTTCCTGTGCTGCAGCGGCCGGCGTTAACTGGCCACTGGGCAGGGTCGGCACGGGAAGGTCGCCCAAAGCAAACTGGGTCGCGCCCAGGTAGAACTTCAGTAGGGTGGGATCCCAGAACTGGTAGGGATTGTGACCCACGGTTGAGTAGAACACGCGCCCACGCCCATAGTGTCGCACCCATGCACACCCATAGTCCTTGTCCTCTCTTTCGTGGGGCTTGGCACTGAGGTCGGTCTTTTCTGTATCGATGCTGAAGAGCACTCGCACACGATCACGCGAGTAGGGATCGTGCACGCGAAAGAATTCGTCGGCTAACTCAAATCCCTTGGACTCAAAGGGTGCCATCAGGGCATGGCCGGGCGCGTCGACCTTCATGATGACCTGTTCCTGCATGGTGCGATGGTTCGCACCCCGTGCACCCAGCATGCGCCCGAACTCGGGCCAGTCATCCCCTGCGTTCGATCCCCAACGCCAGAAAGCCATTGTGGTTCCGTGTATACCCATAAATCCTCCGCCGCCATACACAAACTCGATCAGATTCTGTCTGAGCCGGGGATCGTCGAACTGGTTGCCGACCGTGTTGTTGAAGAGCACCGCATCGAACTGGCTCAGGCTCTCTTTTTCGAAGACCTTTGGGTCACGGGTAATCACCACGTCGAACGCACCGGTTTTTCTGCCCATCTCCTGAAAAGCGAGGTTTGCGTAAAAGCGCGACGGATGGCCGCCGTAGATCACGTTCAAATCAAATATCAGCAGTTTACGTGGCTGCTTTGGGGGGACTGGCGCCCCATCGGGTAGAGCAGACATGATCTTGATCCGATTTTCGTTGCTGATGATATACCCGGTGTCCTCAACCTCTCCCCTCTGAAAAGTCGGCGCAGCCATGAGCGCCGAACATTGAAATACCGCGCACAGCACGAGATAGGTTTTCATTTTTTGGCACATCATGTCACACTCCTGTCAGGTTTGTAACAGGACTTTTGCAAAAAGCCCTGTGGTATTCAGTTTTCAGTAGGCGGTATTCAGAAAAAGTGTATTCTGAAAACTGCCTACTTGAAGTTTACATAAATCCTGATTCATATGCGTTTCGTACGTGTTAGCAGGCGATTGGCCATTTCATCGCCAGGAAATTCTTCCTTTACCGGATCCCACTTCAAGGACCGCTGCAACTGATAGGCAATGATGGTTAAATGGCCCAGCGATGCCGAGCGATGTCCAAGCTCCGCATCCGTGCTGGGACGTGCCCGAGTACGGATACACTCGAGCCAATTCTCGTGGTGGTTGTTTCCCGTGTCGACTTCACGTGTCTTCAGCTGCATGGCCGTAAAGATGTCTTCAGGCCCGCCTTCGATCTGTCCACCGGTTGTCATTGAGGTGACCCAGCCCTGGTCTCCGACGAAGACACCGCCAAAGTTACCGGCCAGGCGAGCTGACTGGGGAACGGCCTTGTAAAGCCGTTTGACATCCTCCCAGTTTTCCACCAGATGTAATAGCGTGCCATTGGCATATCGGCAGGTCAGCGTGGGGTAGGGGCCATCTTTGGGGTGGATGAACTCCACAGGTCCGCTCTCTTCCATGCCCAGGGCATACTGAATGATATCAGCGGCGTGCGAATGGTACCAGGTTACTGCGCCTGCCCCGAAATCCCGGCAGAAGGCCCAGGGGACTACACCGGGTGTGGGATTCGTATGATACAGGCGGTTATAGGGATGCCATGCGGCTGGGCCTACCCAGCGCTGCCAATCCAATCGGTCGGGTACGGATTCTGCAGGCAGATTGAAATTCAAGGGCACATGCGAACGCACGGTTTTTTTCCAGTCCATGAACTGAGCATAGGGTTTAAAACGAGCAGCCCCCATGGGACCGGCCAGTGTCCCCCAATGGGTAAACACCGACTTGACACGGCCCAGCCCACCGTGTCTGACAAAATTGCAGACCGCACGGATTGTGGGCATGGAACGGTATTGGGTTCCCGTCTGAAAGATCCTGCCGTACCGACGTACGGTCTCGGCCAGTTGACGTCCCTCGCTGACGGTAATGGAGATGGGTTTCTCACAGTACACATCTTTACCCGCCTTTGCCGCATCTATGGCCTGGGGTGTATGCCAGTGGTCCGGCGTGACAATCACCAGGGCATCGATATCATCGCGTGCCAGTATTTCACGGTAGTCAGTGACCATGTCACAGGGGGTACTTGACTTTGCATAAGCCTCAGCAACCACGGACTGGGTGGCCTCAAGACGTGTTCGATCCACATCGCAAATGGCAAGCATCTGCACGGATGGATCATAGGCCAGGCGTCGCGTGTGGCCTCTTCCCATGACCCCGAGTCCAGACTGCGCCACGGTGATCCGATTGCTCGGGGCCACTTTCCCATCAGCCCCCAACGCGGATCCAGGGATGATCGTAGGAAGTGCAAAGGCGCCTGCGACCGTGGCTGTCTTGTGCATGAATGTGCGGCGGCTGAAAACGCTGCCTGCGGCTGTTTTCTTACGTGCATTATGTGACATCGTCATCTCCCAGGAAACATTCGGTGCTGCTCTTTTAGAGCATTTCAAATAATTTGACCTCGAACCTATAGGACGACCAAGTACAGACGATCAATAGTTTATATCTCATGCGGGTCACAATCAATCTCTTTTGTATCATTTCTTCTGGTTCTGTAGATTTGGCCATTAGCGGCTATTCAGAGAGGTTGCATAGGCCTTAACATCAAGTGCCCCTAATCCCTAGCCCCTGTCCACTCTTTTCACCTTGCAGGTACTGAGGGGCCGGGTATAATTGGTTTCTAACTTTGACGTATTTTCATTATGAGATGCGCGAGCGTTGAAGAAAACAGGAGAAAGAAATGACAATTGCTTTGAATGCTCTGAAATGGGTTCTAGGTGTGGTAATAATGGCGGCGGGGGTATGTTTTGCCGCAGAGAAACCGGAAAAACCCAATGTGCTCTTTATTATCTCGGATGACCTTAACACCGCATTGAGCGGATTTGGACATGCGCAGTGTAAAACACCGGAATTGGATTCCCTGGCTGCGAGAGGTGTTAAATTCCAGAATATGCACTGCCAGTACCCCGTGTGCGGTGCGTCACGGGCCTCGATTATGTCGGGGCTGTATCCCTATGCCAACCACACCATGGGCAACCGCGGGACCCTGCGGGGCAGTATGCCGGATGTGGTTTCCATGTCACAGCTCTTCCGCAACAACGGATACTATGCAGGCAGGGTGAGCAAGATTTATCATATGGGCATTCCGCGAGAGATTTTGGCAGGCACAGCCCTCAGCGATGACCCGTACTCCTGGGACGAGGTGGTGAATATCAAGGCGCCGGAACACAATGCGCTCGGCCTAAAAACACAGTGGTCCCCCAAGGACAAGGGATCGCAGACCTTCCAATCGGTGGAGGCTGAGGGGGATGATATGGTTCACGCCGATGGCATGGCAGCCGCCCATGCTATCGAGTTTCTCAAGAAAAACAAGGCCAGACCTTTCTTCCTGGCAGTCGGTTTTGTGCGTCCCCATGTGCCGCTGGTGGCGCCAAAGAAATATTTTGAGCGCTACGACCGCCGTGCAATGACCCCGCCGGAGGTCCCTGAGGATGACCTGGATGATGTGCCGCAGATTATCCGTGCGTATAAGAGGAACAGCATCACATACGGGGTGACTCCTGAGTTGCATAAGGGCCTTCTGCAGGCCTATTATGCCAGTGTGTCCTACATGGATGCCCAGGTTGGACGGGTACTTGAGGTGCTTGAGCAGGAGGGATTAAAGGATAATACCATTGTGGTTTTTACCAGCGACCACGGCTACCTGCTGGGGCATCACCACAAATTCCAGAAGCAGCATCTCTTTGAAGAGGCCACCCGTGTGCCATTCATTGTGAGCGTGCCATGGATGGACACGCAGCACGGGCAGGAGACGCGCCTGATTACCGAGCTGATTGATCTGTATCCCACCTTGGCCGACCTGGCTGGGCTGCGGGCTCCCGGATGCCTCCAGGGAACCAGCCTTACCCCTTTGTTGACCGATCCTGCATCGGCCCAGTGGAAAAAGGAGTTGGCCTTTACAGTCAGCCGCAGCGGAGGTGAAAGCATCAAGACGAACCAGTGGCGCTTTACGCAATGGGGATTCGGGGAGAAGGGCATGGAGCTTTATGACCTGGAGAACGATTCCGGTGAATTCGCCAACCTGGCTGGTAAACCGGCGTATGGCGAAGTTTTGGCTGTCATGAAAAAACGGCTGGACGACAAACGCCATGCCGCAGGGTACGAGGCATTCAGATGCAAGGAGACCGAACGCAGCAGGAAGACGAGCAGGCAGTAGAGAAGTCCATACCGAAAGGATCGATTCGCCGATGAAACGCTCAACTATCATTGGCTTTTACAGTAGACCCTCTAACTCTAGAGTCCCCTTGGTGCCCCATAACATAAATGGCTCTTTACCTTAAGATGGCTCCAGATAGTGGTATTGAGATAAAAAGAAACAGGTGAGGTAAACTATGCGAAAAATGTATCGGCGATTTTTGTTTCTGGCTCTATCCATCATGATGATGAGCACTCACACGGTGCCTCTGTACGCGGCAGACACCCCACATTTCACCTCTCCCTCTTCTATGAGTCGGCCGCCTCTGAAGCCAAGCAGTTGGCTTCTGCGGTCCGACACATCGGCCCAAAAGTGGGACCAGGCTTACCCCGTGGGAAGCGGAACACTTGGGGCTCTTAGCCAGGGTTTGTTTCCCAAGAGTATTATCTACCTCAGCCATGACGCCGTATGGAAAAGCGGGAATCGTCTGCCCGTCGCCCCGGACAGTCGCAAGGCGGGCATGGACAGGGCCTTTGAGCTGTGCCTCAACGGGGACTACAACGAAGCACAGAGAGCCTATGCCGAAGCCAAGAACAAGGGAGGGAGGATTTCCACATTTCAAGGACTGGCTGAACTTCATATTGAGCATTTGAATGTTCCGGAATCAATGACCATTGACCGTCGACTTGACCTTTACACTGGGATCGTCGTTTCCAGGGCCAACCTGCCAAGGGCTGAAATCAGTGAAACACTTCTGGCCAGCTACCCAGACAATTGCCTGCTGGTACGCCTGAAAGACACGCGATCGCAGGGGCTTCATTGTCGTCTGCGCCTGACTCGTGGAGAAAACATCACCAAACGCTATGCCGACCCCAAAGGTATGGGCGTGGTTGGATTCAGTGGGGAACATGGAAGTCAGAGCGCCAAAGGCATGCAGTTTGCCGCCCATATCGGCCTTCTGCCAGAAGCTGGCACGCGTGTTTTGGCCGACGGGAACGATCTATTGATCCAGGGAGGGGCTGCCATCACGTTGATTGTGACCGCAGGCACGGACTACAATCGTCGCCAGCCACGGCAGCCTCGCCGGGATGCTTGGGAGAAGGATGTTTTGGATTCGTCTGAGAGAGCCGCTGCGATGGGTTGGCAACAGCTTCGGGTACGTGCGGTCGCGGACCACTGCGAGTTGATGGGACGCTTTGACGTCGACCTTGGTGACACGGCCCCCGACATTGTGGCCCAAACCACGCCGGAGCGTGTGCGACGCCTGCAAGAAGGGGGGACTGACCCTGACCTGGTGGAAAGTTTCGTCCATCTCGGACGCCATATGCTGGTGTCCTCCAGTCGTCCTGGCGGACTTCCCCCGAATCTGCAGGGCGTGTGGGCCGTGGGTCTGAAATCGGCCTGGAATGGTGACTACCATCTCAACGTGAATGTGCAGATGAATCTGTGGCTTGCCAATCCCACAGGACTGAGTGAGTGCCATGAGCCGTTTTTCGCCATGTTGGAGTCGATGCATCACTATGGCAAAGAGACGGCTGCCAGCCTCGGATGTGAGGGTTACGCGGCTTGCCTGGCAAGTGATCCCTGGGGCTATACTGAATTTCATAATGGCGCGGTCGAGTATGACTCGACCGTACTGGGTGCCCACTGGTGCCAGCAACATCTGATGGAGACCTACCGTTTCACGGGCGACCGCGACTTCCTGCAGGAAACGGCATGGCCCATACTCCAGGATGGCGCCCGATTTATGCTCGATTGGCTTCGTGAAAACCCGGAGACCAACCGACTCATCACGGGGCCCGGCGGGTCTCCGGAAAACGTATTCGTTTACACGGATGCTGAAGGAACAAAAAGGAAATCCTATGTCTCTATCGGCAATACGTATGGCTTAGTCCTGGCCAAAGAATGCTTAATCGATGCCATGGAATGCGCCCGAATCCTCAATATTGACAACGATCTGACCCGCCAGATAAGTTCGACACTGCCTCGCGTGCAAGACGTTCCCATCAACAGGGATGGCCGCATTGGCGAATGGTGGAAACCCTTTGAAGAGCCTTGGAAGGGGCATCGTCACAAGAGCCACCTTTATGGCCTGTTTCCCGGCAACCAGATTTGCGTCGAAGGCACGCCAGACTATGCCAAGGCTGCCCTCGCGTCACTGAAGGTACGCATGAGCGACGAGAACAAACCCGGGGATGTCAACGGTGGGGGCCATACTGGCTGGAATCTGGCTTGGGCCACCGCGCTGTGGTCTCGAGTCTATCAAGGCGAAGAAGTCCGGGCCTCCATCCTTGAGCAGATGCGTACCCAAATCAATGAAAACCTGTTTAACCGGTGCAACACCCCATTTCAGGTTGATGGTAATTTCGGTGTCGTGGCAGGTGTCGCGGAAATGCTCCTGCAAAGCCATGAACGGAGGAATGGCAGGTATACTCTGCGACTGCTTCCCGCCTTGGCGCAAGCCTGGAGCACGGGCCAGGCGCGAGGTCTTTATGCACGTGGTGGATTCATTGTGGAAAACTTGACATGGGAAAACGGACAGGTGATGCACTGTACTGTTCGTAGTACACGCGGCGGTGACCTATCGATTGTGGCCAATGGAAAAACTCAACAGGTTAAGACCAAAGCCGGTCAGACCGTGGCGGTCATCTTGCCTTGAATGAAATAGACAATAAAACAGACTGATCAAGACCGATGTCGTTTCTCGCTAACAAGGGGCTTAGTGCTTTGTCACGTTTTAAGTTCATTTATCCCTTCATATTGAAAGCCAGAACTCATTTGCCACAGTGCAAGCTGTTTGAATTGTGGCGCCTCACCCTATTTCGATCCTTTGTTTTCTGCAGGGACTTCGTCTTTTATTTTGAGGGCTTTTGTTTCGGCGGTGGGAAAGGGTATGTTCAATTCGGTGAGTAGTGCCACGGTTTGCAGATAGGGGAAGTTGTCGTTTCTTTTGTAGTCCTCTTCCAGGGCGCTGTAGGCTGACCAGGCCCTTCCTGTGTTGCCTCGGTTCTTGAGTGCCCCTTTGGAGGCGTAGGCGTTTCGAAAGTTGAATGGGCCATCTCTGCGATGGGATAGTAGTTGGGCAGGACCATGACTTTGTCATCAGGGACTCGGGCCGCAGCCCATCGCCTGCCCTTGACTGCTGCCAGGACTCATGCTTCCTCTCGATCAGATATGCAGTAGGATCTGCCCGAGCCTTTGTAGCCAAACTGGACGATGAGGCTGCCTGCTATTTGTACGGCTTCCCTTGCTGTTTTAGCGCGTTGTGCCATGATCAGACGCAGGTCGTAAAGGATGCCTCCGTGGGAGGTGTCTAATGTATCCTTTCGGGAGCCACAGAAGTTGGAGCCGATGCACACACCATATTCATTCATGAAGCCATCGGCGACTTCCATACCCGGCACCTCGATCCAGAGAAACTTGTGGGTGGTCGATACTTGCGATAATCTGCCGCCGTAGTGAACAGCGTCTTACGGTCTTTGTTGTATGCCATGCCTTTTTTCGGCTCTTGACATGATTCAGGGTTGTAAGGGAGCCAGTTTCGGATATATGGGTCGTGCATGAGTCAAATTCATCAGACCGCAGCCGTCTTGCGCCCTGTGTTGTTCTTGTAATGTCCCTCCTTCCTGGCTATAATCACGCCTAATCAATGGAAATTCAATGCCCGATCAGTCATGAATTGTAGGGGTTTTAACTTGAAAATCGCCATTTTAGGGTACAATCGGTCCTTTAATGAACTCCTCACCTGGCACAAAAGTAGATAGGCTGTTGGACCCTATATCCATTTTATTAAAGATGTTTGATGTGTAAATTTCGAGGCAAGCCAGAAGGCTTGGGGATAGATTGTCGTTTCTGAGACGCTGATTAAGGAGTATGAAAATGAGTCGTAGAATTCAAATGGTTGCATGGTTGGGTGTCATGGGCTGTGCAGTGGCCCTGGTGGGTTGCAATGATGCTGAGAGTCAACAGGCCAAGGCGCGAGCTGAGGCGGCGGAGGCAAAACTTCAGAAGGCTGAGGCCCAGCAGCAGGCCACTGAGGCCGAACGTGATGGGCTCAAGCTAGAGGTGGGCGGACTTTCCCAGTCTGTTCAGGCCCTGACCTCAAAGTTGAGCGTCGCAGCCAAGCTGAAGGATCAGGTGAGCAGTCTGAGTGCTCTCATGGCAGATCGCGATTCTTCCATTGCCAAGCTCAAGGATCAAACCCAGAGTCTTGTCGCGGCAAGAGACTCGGCCATGGCCCAACTGACCACGGCCAAGGCGCAGATCGACAAGCTGACATCCCAATTTGAGGGACAGATCCAGAAGTTCTCTCAGCTTAACGAACAGAACAAGAAACTCCAGGCCATGGTCGATGACTTGACGAAGAAACTGGGTGGAGAGATCAAGCTGCCCGATATGTTCAATTTCAAGTAGGGCTATCCCTGTCAATGTACTCGCCAGGTAATGGCTTCCCAAATAACATAAAAGTGTCAAAAAATACGAAGGAGCTTACGATGAATCGCAGATTTCCAAGGGGCCTGGTTGCAGTGATGGTATTGTGGGGTGCGCTGGCTGGTTTGGCCACAGAGAACAGACCGCTATTGCGTTTTCCGGATGTGCATGAGGATACGGTCGTATTTGTGCAGGGTGAGGATATCTGGAAGGCTTCGACCGAGGGGGGGGCGGCTCAGCGTCTTACGATCCATGACGGGCAGGAGCGTTTTCCCAAGTTTTCCCCGGATGGCAAGCTGATCGCATTCACCGGGGCCTATGACGGAAATTCCGATGTGTATGTGATGAGCGTGCAGGGTGGGATGATCACGCGTGTGACCTATCATCCCGGTGCCGATACAGTGGTGGGCTGGCACCCACGTAGCGGCAAGATCCTGTTTCGCTCGGCTCGGCGAGCCTATAGCCGCTTTGAACGGCTTTATCTGATCTCGCCGGACGGCTCCGGTCTGGAGGAGTTGATGATGCACGAGGCCGTGGCCGGGAGTTTTTCCGGTGACGGGTCCCAGATAGTCTACAACCGGATCGCACGGGAGACGCGCACTTGGAAACGCTATCAAGGGGGCACGGCCCAGGATCTCTGGCTCTTTGACATGAACACGCACAAGGACAGACGCCTGACCGAGTTCAAGGGCACGGATCGGATTCCTATGTGGATTGGCGATCGGATCTTCTTCAGTTCGGATCGAGAGCGCGTGCTCAATCTATTTGCAATGGATCCGGCCAGTGGTCGGATTGAGAAGGTGACCCAGCATGAGGCATATGATGTGCGTCGCCCCAGTGTGGGCGGTTCGCAGATCGTGTATGAGCTGGGCGCTCAGCTCTGGCTGTTGGACGTTAAAACCGGCAAAACGCGTGCCATCCCCATTGAGGTTCAGGCCGATGCACCGGAACGCCGTCCCTACCTCAAAGACGTGTCCGGTGACGTGACTCAGATTGCCTGTTCGCCCTCGGGCAAGCGTGCCCTGGTTGTGGCCCGGGGTGAGGTGTTTACAGTGCCCAAGAAGGACGGTCCCACACGCAACCTGACCCAGAGCAGTGGCTCCCGCCAGAAGGATGCGGTCTGGTCCCCTAATGGACGTCATATTGCCTATCTCTCGGACGAGAGCGGGGAATATGCCATTCATCTGATTGATCCTCTGGGCAAGGCCGAGACGATTCAGATCACCGGGCACAAGCAGGGCTATCGCCATACCCTACGCTGGTCTCCAGACTCAAAGAAGATTGCCTTTGCAGACCAGAGCCTGCGTTTCTACTATGTGGATGTGGAGAGCACCAAAGTCACGGAGGTGGACCGATCAGCCTCCGAACCCACGGATGTCGGGATCGTTCTCAAACCCATCCACGACTATACCTGGTCCCCGGACAGTTGTTATATTGCCTATTCCAAGATCGATAAAGACCTGGTGTCACGCATCTATATCCATGCCCTGGACACCGGTGAAAGCATCTGTGTGAGCGGGGCCCTGTTCAACGATTTTGGTCCGGTGTTCACGCGAGATGGCAAACACCTCCTGTTCATATCGAATCGTCGCTTTGATCCCACGTACTGTGATTTCGAGTGGGAGATGGTGTACAAGCGGGCCGCAGGGCTGTACGCCCTGACGCTGCAATCGAAGGGTGATCCTCTGTTGCCGCTGTTGAGTGATGAGGAGGAGATAGAGGAAGACGATGACGAAGGAGAGCAAGAGGCTGCCGACGAGGAGACTGACGAAGACCCTGATGCAGATCAAGATGCAGAAGATGAGGATGCTGACATGCCCAACGTGACGATCGATTTCGAAGGCATTGTAGCACGCGTGGAGGCCTTGCCTGTGGGACGCGGCAATTATCGACGTCTGTCTGTGAATGATGATTTTCTCTTCTTTCTCAATGCCGAGTCCGGTGACTTCAATCGCTTTGAGTATCGGGCTGTGAATGCCATGGACCTGCACGCCTTCTCATTCAAGGATAGGAACACGCATAAGGTCATGGCGGGCATTGGAGCCTACGACTTGAGTGCCAAGGGTGAGCATATTGCTTATAAGAAGGGCACGCAGGTTGGTATTATTGCTGCGTCGGACAAGGACACCAAGGGCAAGGCCCTGGGCCTGTCCGGACTCAAGGTCCCCTTCGATCCGCCGGCTGAATGGCAGCAGATCTTTGACGAGGCCTGGCGTATGGAACGGGATTTCTACTATGAACCGAATATGCACGGTCTGGATTGGACCGAGGTCAAGGCCAAATACGGGCGTCTGGTGCCCTTTGCGTCCTGTCGTCAGGACCTGCGTTTCCTGATCGGTGAAATGATCGGTGAACTGAGCACGTCACATACCTATGTGTACGGGGGCGATCTCAAGCGTCGCAGTAGCACAGTAAACGTGGGTCTGCTTGGTGCGGACTGGGAGGTCGATTCCGCCAGTCAACGCTATCGTCTGGCCCGGATACTGCGTGTACCGGACTGGACCCAGGGCGTGATACCGCCGTTGGCTCGGCCCGGCGTGGATGTGCAGGAGGGCGATTATTTGCTCGCTGTGAACGGTCAGCCCGTGCACGCACAGCAGAATATTTACAGCTTCTTCCAGGGGCTGGTTGGCAAGCAAGTCACACTCCTGGTCAACGACAGTCCGAATGCCGAACAGACACGCGAGGTGACGGTTGTGCCCATGGCCAGTGAACGGACTCTGCGCTACCGGGACTGGGTTGAACGCAATCGTTTGACTGTGGAGCGTCTTTCCAAGGGGAAGATCGGCTACATGCACCTGCCCGACACCTACGGGGGTTCGGCTCGTGAGTTTCCAAAGTACTTCTACAGTCAGACGCAAAAGCAGGGCCTGCTCATTGACGGCCGTTATAACGGTGGGGGCCTCGACCCGGACATCCTGCTCCAGCGTTTGAACAAACGAGCCCTGTCCTTCTGGACGCGGCGATACTCCATGGACCAGACCAGTCCTCCTGTGGTGACACATGCGGCCATGGCCCTGTTGACCAATCGGCAGGCAGGTTCCGGTGGTGACATGCTCCCCATGCAGTTCCAGCTCCGGGGCATGGGCCCGGTCATTGGCACACGCACGTGGGGCGGCCTGGTGGGCGTATCCATGTTCATCCGCATGATCGACGGCGGCGGTCTCACGGCCCCGGATTACCGGATCTACGATGCAGCGGGCAAATGGGTGGTGGAGAACGAGGGTATCGAACCCGACATTGAGGTGGATCTCGATCCTGCGCAAATGGCTCAGGGCCATGACGCCCAGCTCATGGAGGGCATTGAGGCGATCATGATCCAGATAGAAGGAAATCCCTGGATCGCGCCCACGCATCCGGCCTTTCCAGTGGATGGGTAGAGCACAAAGCAGTTTCTGGTTGTTGGTTTGTGGAGCCACTGCGTGGGAGACGCTGCGCTGAGGTGTGAAGTTTGAGATGTGAAGTGAGAAAGCCAGTGGCCATGGTGTGAGCCTAAAGCGGAAGGGCTGAGGGATGAAAGCTGAGGGGGCTGTCGCTGAGGCGTAGCTTCTTTCAAGTTTCAGGTTTCGAGTCTCATCCCTTATCGCAGCCAACAACCAGTAACCAATAACTGCGTTATGGCCGCAAAAAGGCGCAGAAAACGCAAAGAAACTAACCACTAAAAACGAAAAATTGGTTCAACCACGAATCTACGCGAATTGGCTGGCGCTGGGTTCGGATGATCCTGCTTATTCGTTGAGGCACAGTATCTTTGAATGGTGGGATTGAGACGGGAAGGTTTGAAGGGCAGGAGCCAAAACGTGACTTCCTTTTGGCTGCGTAGTCCGCCGTCAAAACACGCTGCGCGTGTACCACTTCGTGGGAGTCCTACGCCTGTCACCATTTAGGCAAACAAGTTTCCCACATGGCATCAGCCTCGGCCTCAATGACGGTTTGGGTTTGGAGTTGGATGAGCCTTTAGGGTTTGAGCGATAATCAGCTGGAAGCTTCTGTTCTTATGGGCTTTCGCCTATGATCGCCATCTGAACAAACCCACGCGCCGACCCTGTCACGCCGAAGCACTGAGGGGCCTATTTAACCAGTCCACGAAGTGGTTCAAAAAAAGCTGAAAGCTGACCGCTGAAGTTTGGCAACGTAGTCGTGGGGTCGGACCACACTAAGTGCTTTTAAAACAATCACATAGCTTTGAAAACACGTCATTTCGAGGTCTTAAACGTCCCATTTTGCCCCCAAAAAGGCTCGTTTAAGAATGAATCCCCAGCACCAGACCCTGTGCATGGGTTTGCCGTTGTCTACAGGGTAGGGGCGGCTTCCCGTGGTCGCTCGCATCACTGGTCAGAGAAAGGGCGGGCACAGGGACCCGCCCCCCCCAGGGCCGGCGCGCAATGCTAGGTAATTTGCAGTGTTTAGGTAAAACGGTTTTATTCCATCATAGAAAACCACGTCCTCTGGGCGTGGTCAGAGTTCAACGGCTTTGCCTGTTGAACAATACTAGCTCATAATAAGCTCCACGAAGTGTTGTCCGCACATCGTAAGGAGCAAATTATGAGCCGATTCAAGAAACTATCACATACTCTTTGGCATTGTCAAAGGCAGAACCGCGATTCGTGTATTCAATAAGTTCCGCACGCTCAAGAAAAAGCCGTACTAGGGTAACCATTTCTGGGCCAGTGGCTACTGCGTGGATACGATTGGTTTGGACGAAGAGAAGATTCGTCGCTATGTGCAGTACCAAGAAGCCAAAGCACGTCGTTCTGAAAGTAAGCAATCGAAGTTGTTTTAAATTTTGAATTCAATAGGGGACAACACCTCGCCCCTTCAAGGGGCAAGAGGCATTCTTATCCCCTTATAGGGGTAAACTCAATACCACCTCCTTTGGGGGTGGATATTTATTTCAAGAAGCTTCTCGGTTAATTTTCGCATTTTGAACTTAAGCTTAATGTGGGGTCGGACCTCAGCAAGTCCTTCTCTGCAATTAAGTTAGCTTGACAAATACCTCTTATTGGAGCCTTAGAAGCCCCATTTCACCCCCGAAATGGTGCTTCTAAGAAAACGATAGGACAATGTCATCGGAGCTTAGAGTACTCATTTTGGTATCAAAATAACATGTTTAAGACCATATATCGCCCCTTTTTGAATCTTAAGTATTTGTGGTTGCAAGAGATGCTGAGGTCCGACCCTAAGCAGCGAAGCAGCGAGACCGGCTACCTAATTCTGATCAGGTTTTCATGCAAAACACGGTATAATTTAGCATTAACCTCTTGACGTGAAAATACTTATATGTCATTCTCGAGTTGAAATAGAGTTTTAGAGAAATTGAGATAGGTAGCTGGCTACCTAATACACTGTTAACCAGATTACACCTACTGGGAGGTCAACATGAGCGATACGCAAGAGAAAGAAAAGCTGCCCATGAACGTGTTCGTCAGCTGGTCTGGTGATCGCGGTCAACACGTCGCAAGGACTTTACGAAAATGGATTCCATACGTCCTGCAGTCAGTAGAACCCTGGATGTCACACGAGGACATCGAACCCGGTACGCGATGGGCCAACGAACTCGCCAAGACTCTCGAATCCATCAACTTTGGCGTTATCTGCCTTACGCCGGAGACAATCAACACGCCATGGGTGTTGTTCGAGGCCGGAGCACTCGCTAAGGCTCTGAGTCACTCGGTCGTATGCCCGTACTTGATCGATTTAGAGCCGGAAGATTTGAAGGGACCACTGAATCAATTTAACGCCGTATTGGCTGACCGCGAGGGGACGCTTGGGCTCTTCCGGTCAATGAATAAGTGTATTGCCAAGAAGCACCGCCTTGATGATGCGCTTTTGGAGGAAACGTACTATGAATGGTGGCCAAAAATCGAGGCTGATCTGAACAGAATCCCAACCGCTCCCGGTGCGCACTCTATTCTCCTGCCGGATTCCGGCCTTGGGCTGGAGTATGTTTCGGAAAGCAGGGGTCCAGCCCTTGAGTTATTCGCGAAGCACCTGCACGCCGAGATTGATCGTGGAAACGGCGGGATTATCTCGATGGTAGGCACATCGATGAGAGGCTTTCTCGTCCCGGCAGGTGGTGGTTTCAATGCAAGCGATCTGCTCCAACGCGCTGTGTACGAGAAAGTAGAGCTGCGGCTTATGCTCGTAAATCCAATTCACGCAGATCTACGAGGGGCCTTCGAAGGAAGGCCAGAGGGTGCCATACCCGGAGAGATCAAAGCAGACGTTGGCGACCTTCGAGAGCTTGGAATTCCGAAGCAGTCTGTTCATTACTATGATGCTGGGCCAACAGTATTTGGAATTGCAACCAGCGACCGAATGTTATTGAATCCGTATCCCTCAAGTCTCGCGGCTCACGCTGGATTTACTCTCATCGTTCGGAAAACAAACCAACGAACCGACATTTATCAGCAGTACCGTACCTCGCATTTCGATAGGCTGTGGAAGGAACACTCAACAGAAGTGCCCGACAAGGACTGGAAGACTGGCGTGCCACCCAGGACGCGCCGTCCTCGGAAAGGCAAAACCGCTAAGAAGGCATGACTGGTTAACATCGGAATCCATTGAGACCGCTCGCAAGCTCGCGTCTCATGATTCCGGTCGTTAGGTGCTACAAGAGGAAACGTGAAAAGTAACAGGGTCGGACCAAACTAAATCATTTGGCCATATATAGTTAAGTTCAATGTCACTCAATATTATGTGCTTAGAAGTCCCATTTTGACCCCTAAATGGTGTGTTTAAGAAGAAACATGCCTAGAGCCAATCGCTATTTCATCCCAGGATACACGTGGCATATTACCCATCGTTGTCACAAGCAAGAGTTTCTTTTGTAAACAAGGACATGCTCAGGTCCGACCCGACGAGGACTTATGCTTTCGAGGACTTACTTTTAATACTACCAATGTCAAGATCAAAACCAAGTTCCTATCAGTTACAGAAGATATCTGTGTATGTGAATCTTTTTTGAAAGGGTGAGAAAATGACTATAAAAGGTGGCCAATGGTTGATGGTGGGGCTTCTGCTTGTTTGCCTAGTATGGGCGGGAGGTAGTTCGGTGATAGCGGGGTCCTTTTCTGGAGGGACCGGCCAAGTTGGTGATCCTTACCATATCACCACGGCTGAGCAACTGATTTCCATCAAGAGCGACCCCAATCTCCTGAACAAACACTTCATTTTGATGGCGGACATTGACTTGAACCCAGATTTACCGGGGGGAAGGGTCTTTGATGAAGCCCTGATTGGCCACACTGAGGCGTGTACGTTCAGGGGATGGTTCGATGGTAATGGCCATGTCATACGGAATATGCATATCCAAGCTCCGGACACAGGGGCAGTAGGAGTGTTCGGACGGATTGAAGACGCGACGATAATGAACATCGGAGTTGAGGATTGTCACGTCCAGGCAAAGGGGGCTGTCGGCGGACTCGTCGGGCAAAGCCATGGCAGCACCGTTATGTTGAGCTATGCCAAGGGGGTCGTTTCAGGCGAATCGAATGTTGGCGGGCTTATGGGAAGAAGCTACAACGATGTAGTGAGCGCATGTTATGCAGTAAGTTCAGTCACAGGGGGAAACCATGTTGGTGGGCTTCAAGGACACAGCCACCAGAGTACGGTTATTACCAGCTATGCTTGCTGTAGCGTGACAAGCGATGGCTATTTTGTCGGGGGGCTGATAGGCGGTGGCTACGAGCATTCCGCGTATCTCAGTTACTGGGACGTCGAAATCAGCGGCTTGAGCACAAGCTTTGGCGGTAAGGGAAAATCCTTTCAAAGTATGACGTCAGCGGCAACCTATCGTGGTTGGGGAGAAGAGGCCCAATGGACCCTGAATGAAGGGCGCGAGACGCCACGCCTGGCCTGGGAAAACCAATCAGGGCAGCCCATCGTCGATGCGCGCGACATCTATGGAGGCGGTACGGGCCAACCTCATGACCCGTATCAGATCTGGACGGCCCAACAGATGCTGAGTATCGGTTATTCCCGTGCTGATTTCCAGAGGTCTTTTGCGCTGATGACAGACTTCGATTTTGCTGAAATAGATCCCAATGAGATCATTCCCATTGGGACACTGGGGCTGCCTTTTACCGGCGTCTTTTACGGCAGGGGACACACGATTAGTCACATGCGTTTCCCTGTTGCGGGACTAAACTACGTGGGCTTATTTGGCTATATCAACTCCGTAAATGAAGGCTCCAATAGCCCTGCTGGGGAGGTGAGGGATCTGCATCTGGAGGGGATTGAGATTGGGGCAAATAGATTTGTTGGGGGGTTAGTTGGATTGAACAAGGGACGCATCGTATCCTGTTCCGTATCGGGTAATGTTTCGGGTGAGTACTTTGTTGGCGGTCTTGCTGGACTCAACGATAGCGGTGTTATTACCTCCAGCTATGCCGATAGCCATGTGGATGGGGGTGCCTATCTGGGTGGTTTGGCGGGGGGCAACAGTGCCGGCAACATCGTCTCCAGCTATGCCACTGGCAGCGTAAGCGGAGGATACGCGGTCGGGGGATTGGTGGGGAGTAACCGCGAGGGAGCGGTTATCACCAGCTATGCGACTACTCATGTTATCGGGGATTCCATTGCCGGCGGTCTCGTGGGCAATGACGCGAGTGGCGCAGTGTATCTGAGCTATTGGGATACCGAAACGAGCGGTATGGAGACGAGTGAGGGAGGGCAGGGGCGAACCCCAGCGCAGCTGCAGAAACAGGAAACATTTCGAGGCTGGGGCAATGACATGCAATGGACCCTGGCGCCTGGGCAGGATACACCGCGTCTGGTTTGGGAAGGTCGCCCGGGCCAGGTGATCCAGGACGATCCTCAGCCCTATGATATCGGTACCGGTGATCCCAATGATCCGTATCAGATCTGGACGGCAGCCGATCTGACGGCTATAGGGTGGTACCACG
>Ga0307990_1001817_pt1 | contig 17641 bp, 9 predicted proteins | sample EllFjometagen129_FD_203168 | JGI IMG/M metagenome (GOLD analysis project Ga0307990, IMG submission 203168) | Marine microbial communities from Ellis Fjord, Antarctic Ocean - #129 | ecosystem: Environmental > Aquatic > Marine > Unclassified | place: Southern Ocean | collected 2014-10-08
TTTCATATAAGGGATCAGGCAGATCAACAGGGGGAAGGGCCACTCGCTCTTCAGGGGGCGTGTAATGGGTTCCTCTTGTGATTGGAACCCGGCCCACCACCCGGATGCGAACCGGGATTTGATCCGAAATAGGCTTGGCCCATACCTTGACATGTACAGGCATTTTGCTTCGAATCGCTAACTGGATACCTTCCGCCTCTCCTCTTGCCGCATGTATAATTCCAGGGATTTGGGTTCCTTCTTTTTGATGATCTTTCAGGAGTTGGGTTAACGGATCTGTCCACCAGATCTCCATCTGCTGATCTTCTGCTGATACGGTCCTGGAGTCGGCAATCATGACCTGACCGTTAGCAATAAGCCATAGGCATGCACAGCACAGCATTCGTCTTTTAGCAACGGACATAAAACACCTCCTAATTTTTATTCTGTAATTATAGCGATAATCATAGCCCCACTACAATTTAAAATCAACGGGAAACAACCTCAGCTCCGATGAGTGATGTTCACAGATCTAGGCTATTTCCCAGGGCAAGTGCATCAGCTGTTTTCACAGTGGTTTCATCATGCCTTGACAGGTACACCCGTCATGATTAGTTGGTGGGACAGATATTCAGCTTTTTTGTCTTGTCTGCAGGATAAGGCAAGGGACCGGCGTGGGTTGTCTTGCTGTCGCGGGGATGGTTGAAGAAATCGTGACTGCACGGTTTGACGGACCGAAAGGAAGGCAGTTTCTTATCTGTGGACCAGGTCAGCGCCAGCTTTGGTGCATCGAAAGTGCAATCAATGTCGGCGACAAGGCTATTTGCCCCAAACTCTTTTTTTTGCCATTTTTTGAAATCAAATTCGGCGTCACAATCGACGAAGATGTTTTGGTCTGAGGTGTTGTCGTCATCGATAAACCACACGCCTTTGCGGGCGCGGACGAAAATGTTGTTCAGGACGCGGTTGCGTTTGCAGGTGCTCAGCCTGCCGTTCACCCTGCGGCCGCTGCAGATTCGCATCTCCACAGCTTGCTTTGTACTGTCGATGACGAGGTTATGGGCAACGGTTAGTTCGTCGCAGTCGTGCTGATAGATAGCGCTTCCAGTCGTGTTTACGACAATGTTGTGATCGACCAGGTTGGGCACCTGCGAGGCCTCGATGAAAATTGCGCCGTTACTGGATTCTATGTTGTAGATAACATTTCGGTGTACACGGGAGTTGATATTATTGTAATCCATCCAGATCGCGGGTGCCGCCTGGATATCGTAAATGAGATTAGAACGAACAAGGGTATCGACGTTTAAGAGCAGTTTGATCGCCCCGGTCTCCCAGTAGCGTTGCACATTCATCCAACCGCAGTGATGAATGTGGTTGCCCTCGACGAGAGCGCCTTTTATTCGGAGACCCTGGATGCCGCCAGTGCCGCACTCGTACAGCTCGTTTCGGCGAACGATCATACAGCCCGGATTCCTTTCTGCCCTTTCGCTATCGGTGTGACTGCCGGATCGACTTTCGTCTGTCCGTGCACCGATTTCTATACCAACAGAGTGGATCTGACGCACGATATTGTCCTCGATTATCCAATGATGGCCGCCATTGGCGTAGACAGCACCCACTCCCGTTCGTGGCAAACCGTTACCGGCGTGCTCGAATACAAAACCCCTCACACGAATGTAGCCAAGGTCTGTTCTTTCTGGCATGAAGATGTGCTGCTGTGTCGTGATCTCGATCGTGACTTTCTCGGGCTCGATGTCGTCAAAGGGCCGAACATGAAGAATCTCGTTTTCCTTGTCTACCCAATACGTACCGCCCCGATTGTGCATGTCCTTGGGCTCAGCAACCTGTGCCAAACGTCGACCATCCTGGAAGACGAGCCCCCTACCTAACCTATAGGGCAATTTGCCCGCCCACTGAGTTGCCCAAGGCATAACATCGATATCGGCCTTGCTTGCGTTCTCTGTCAGAAATGGATTGTCCTCCTCGAATTTCTGTGATTTAAGCTTTGTCATCCAAATGCTGAGTTGTATGCTGCTGTTGCGGAACCCGGAAGGGATCCAGTCCTTAATGATCCGCGAGCCTTTGATAATGACCTTGGCGTCCACAGCCGCTTCGTAACTGATCATCCTGTCGTGCCCTTCGCCTCCGAAACGTGGACGAACGAGTTCACGGTAAATACCGCTGTTTACAACCACCCGTTCACCGGCGTGGGCTCGCAGGGCGGCACAGCGTATCGTTCGAAACGGCTTTTCCTCCGTGCCAGGATTGGAGTCCGAAGCTTGCGGGTGGTTTTTATCTACAAAATATGTCTTCGTAAAAACAGTTTGATTCTCCCAGGTCGTGAACTCAGCACCGTTGGACATGTACACTTTTGGCGTCGGACTGGCCGACTCGACGCTGTATACCAGACTGGTCAAAAACAAGCTCACAAAGACCAGATATGCCAGCCATTTTGGAGACGATTTGACTGATAGATAAATTAACTTCAACATAGGCAAGTTATTCTATCGCTGGGGATGCGACTATGCAAGAGAAGAAGGACTACTCAGGGATGATCATACCACCTTACCTTGACAAGTACCCGATGTTCCGATGGGACACGGCGGCAGCATCCCCCTGGTTACTCCTCTTCTCTGGAACCTGCGACGATTGGGGCGGGTTGAGATACCCCGCGTGTGGCTTTGCCATGTAGAATTCCCTTCTCGTCAAACCAGAGCGGATCTATACACACAAAACGGTTCCAGGGCCGCGAGCCGTCCTTCTGCTGGTGATAGATCGACCAGAGCTGGTTTTGGGCATCTTTGATTACGCAACCGTGGCCGGGACCGAGTACGCCATTGCCGCGTTTGACAATGGGATTCCGTACGGGGAAACGTATTGATTCTTAAAAACCCGGTTGGCATGATCCGCATCAGCAATCCCGAAAAGAATTGCCTGCGCATGTCCCAAGCCTTCGAGTGAAGGGTCCTGCTGTCCATCTACATCAAGAAAGTAGGCGTAGTGACCGGCACAGTCTATCCAGAGGTGCTGGTTTATCGCGGTTCTTAACGCGTCGGCCTTTTTAGTAAGATCCGTCAATTCTCCGGCAGGTCGGCCGAGTAGTTCTCCCATTCGGGCTGCCTTGCGCAAGGCGTTATAATACAAGCAATTCGTACTGAGAGCTTTCATGCGGATCTTGTCGATGTGTGCGTTGTGTTTGCTGTAATCAAGAATGAAAGAACTGCCACCTGTTTGATTGTACGGCTCAGGATACCCTCCAATCCCGTCCGACCAACCCGGTCCGCAGAAAAGACCTGTTGCCCTGTCAAACTCCCTTTCACGGAAATAGGCCAATGAGTTTATGCTGACGCTATACGCCGTGTCCAGGAAATCCTCGTCCCCCGTATAGACGTAGTATGCCCATGCACCAGTCACCCAGGCAATGCAGTCCCAATATTGGCCACCGATTCGAATGATATTCTTTTCTCTGACAAGTACGCTCAGGAGTGTGTTCTTGGCAACCTCCGGATAAATAAGGCCAGCGCAAAAGAATGTGTTGTAGCTGGCATCCCGGGTCCAGGGACTGGTGTAGCCTTTGCCCGCTATAAGTACCGGCTTGGCAGTATCAAGTAATCCCCGTTGCCACAATTTGATATTACCTTCCACAACGGTCAACGCCATTTTATAGGCTTTGGCTACGTTACTGTCAGAGATCTGGAGAGTGAAGGCATTAGGTTCACGGTGTGTGTCTGTGGCGTGGATTTCCTGATGCCCGTTTTCTGGGGCATACCGGCCAGGTACGATGGGTGGAGCTTCACGGGCTTTGGGCCGTTGGTTCAGGCGCACAGTAAGTTGCAAAGCGAAGGTAAAGAGCCGCCAATGATAGGTCTGTTCTACGATACCTCGATACTGCAATGGAACGACTTTCGCAGATCCGGCAGTGGACAGTACCACGTCGATCTCTCGACTGATTTCGGTAAGGACTGGTTCTACACCGCAATGCGTGACTACTTCAGCCTGATTCCACCCACTAAATGGGCTCGCATTGATGGCAAGCCGATCGTGTTCCTCTACTCGGGTCATTTTGCCAAGGGCCAGGATGGAGGGCAATTTGACTATGTGAAGAAGAGATTTCGCAAAGACTTTGGAATCGAGCCTTTCATAGTCAAGGCTCAGGACTGGAAGGGCAAAACCGATGCGACCTTTAACCTTGAGCAGTGCTGGTTCATGAATCGCTGTAACGGAGTTGATTTCAGGCTGGCAATCCTCGGCGGCGAACTAACCGTCAGCAAAGTAGGACTCGAAAGGCCATTGCTACGTTGAGAACTTTCAACTGGAAAAGGAGCATGAAATTTATGATGAAATTACCTCTTGTTTTTTACGGCTTGGCTTTGGGTCTTTTGTCAACCTGCTACAGTCTCACAGCGATTGGTTCAGACGCTCCCTATCCCCCCAGCAAATTTGAACCACGAGGCCAAAGGTAATTGGCAAAGTGGAAGACTGCCGTTTAAAGACCCCTGCCCTGACAAACTTGAATCAGCCAGTAGTCCAGATCAATAATCGTCCACTTGCGACATCAAATGAGGGCCAGAAGCCGCTCAATCTATAATCCGAAGTTGTTCCACGACCGTCAGATGTTCACCCTGTGGTGGGAACGTTATCCCCTGCGAGCCTTGTGTCCGAATAGGACGGCCCGCCAGATGTGTTTAAACTCATAGTGAGTATGAAAGAGTAGTAATAAGCTGTAGTAATAAAAATCTTGCGATTCTTTTCATTACTGAGCAGTGTTGTCAGTATCGAAAAGCATGTTGGGGTTATTGGATAGACTGCTGGGCCAAGGCAACCAGCACCTTGTTGTCCGGAAAGACGTTTACTCTATCTGCTTGACGACCGTGTTCAACGACAATTGAGAGACATTCGTTTGTCTTGGTGAACCGGATTGCTGTGACGCGAGGTGTATTGCCAACAATCACTGGCTCCAGAACGACAGCGAAATGTGCCTGATGCCCGTTTCGTCCGATCATTGTCATCGGTACTCGGTCTGTGATTGATGCGCCGATGCCTTGACCGAGGGTTACGGTGGTATCGTCTTGGGCCGCCACAGTAAGATGAGTGGTGACGTCCTGGCCTTTAAATTGCATGCAAACCATATCATCTGTGACTGCCTGCCTGCCCTCCTCGATGTACTCACCGCCTGTATACTCGTCTGCCAAATTCACCTTGTTTCGAACCACGTCACACATGATCTTTTCACCTCTATTGTGGTAGATCCAATCGAACCGGTGTTCGACATCCGACTGAAGGGTGTCGAAGACGAGCAGATAAATCCCGGTCATCACGAGCCAACGCGTGTGTTCTACGCCGGCATAAGCTTCATCACAACTGGCCGCCACTACCGTATAATCATTCTCACACTCAAATAGTCTTAGTTTGCCAGTGGCGGGTTTCTGACTTTTCCTGTCCACCAGTACGGTGTTATGCGAGATTGTGGCCTTATACCAGTTTGTATGGATGGGTAGACGATAGGCCTGGCTTCGAGCCCGGCCTGGGTCGACACCCAGCTCATCGGCATAGCCAAAAAATACGAAGCTTAATTTGTCGAAATGCCCATGAAAACCGCCGTAGGGGCCGAAGGTCATGGCGGCGGTCAGTCCGGCCGGGGCAGATGTTCTTAGTATGGCGTGTCCAGCATCTTCGAAGACGATACTACGAAGAGGGGAGGACTCTTTTTGGGATTGAAGGGGTCGTCCCAGTTGTATCGCCTGAAAGTCTCGCTTATCCGCTAACAGAGCCAGTATCTGTGGGTCCTGGTAGGCGTAATACGCAGGCTCGATCAGTCCTCCAATGCGCGTGACCGATGAATTGACATCATCGCCGAACCGGGGCAGCATCCCGTTGGCCATGGTGTAATACACCGGCAATGTGAACATCTTCTTAAGTCGCCCATCAGACCAAAGGTCTATATCCAAGTGCCGGGCCGTTTCGGCCATATTGACCAGTGCCTGGAGCGTGTAGAAGTGATATCCCCAACTGTTTTCGTACCACATCCCCTCCTTGGAAACGGAGATGTCCATTTGGCAATAGAAACCGTTGCCTTCGGCAGTGATGGCTTTAGTAATCCATTCAGACTTGTGGATCAAAGCCCCGCCCCAGATGAAGGCGGCATTGTGCCAGGTTTGCCAGTTACTCTTACCTGCCTTGTTCTTGTCAATACTATCCAGCATCGGCAATAAGAGTCCTTCATTTATCTTGTTGTGTTCGGCGACTGAAAGCACTCCTGAATCGTGAATCAGATCATACGCAGGGCCGATTTGAGTGGCCAGGCACGAGGCCTCATTAAGTGTCTGCTCATAGAGATGCCCGCCTGCCTTCTGCCCCCAACTACTGGTGGTCTCCAGCGATGCACTGTGGTAGGGGTAGCTTTTATAGCGATCGGCATACCCCAGCAGGACCCGGGCCGCGTACCGGACATATTTCTGATCTTGCGATATGGCGTATGCCCATGCAGTAGTCAGCATGCGCTGCAGATTACGACCGTGCTGCTGACTGAATATCACATCGTCATAGGGAGGCCCGGAATAAATCATCCCACACTTTGGACAGCGGTGGTGCGTTAGATCAATCGTTTTGAGTGCAATTTCGCATTTTTCGCACTGGTACCATTGGTTATGCTGACCCCCTCGTGAAGGAAAGGCAACTGGCTCATCCAGGAATCTATTGGCGCTTTTCACATACGCTGCCACTGTGTCATGATCACCACCTTGACTGTGATATGCCTGTTGAAGTCGCGATAATTCCTCTGCGTTGCATGTCAGATAAGGATGAGGGTGTTCGGTGAATACAATCTCCGAGGTGCTTTCTGCCCAGATTGGATAAGACGTGAAAAGACAGGCCATTAATGTTAAGAATGGGTGGCAAGCCTTGTATGAGGTAGGAGGTAGATAAACGTTTTTCAGATGCATGTGTTGCTCCTATGTCTATTAGATGCCTAATGGGCATCCAGCATACCCATATATTAACAGATATCAAATTTAACCTTTCCTTATTCGTGTAATTTGCCGATTTTCAATATAGGGCGATTTGATGAAAGGCAATTAAGATGCGATGATCACTTTTTAAGGATCAGTTCTATTAAGTTCAAGGCCCGATGAAGTGACCCAACAAGAGCTACATGTTCTTGTTGGGCATGGGATTACAAAGACTGCTCAATGCATGGAATTACATACCTCCCTGAGGGTAGAACGTCAGCTACGACAGCTTGTTCTTAAGAATATCCCTTTTTCTAGAATTTCTGGCACTAAATGGGTCCAGATGACGCATGACTATATGGTATGGCTATGTCATCTCTTCGATTCTTTCTGCACAAAAGAGTGGTGATAGATGGTTTCCAAAGATGGACAAAATAAGGCCGGAGAACCTGGCTGGGGTTCTGGCTGTAAATATCAAGTACTTACTGGAGGTTGAAAATGGTGACAATACGATGTTCACGGGTTTTTCTGGCAATTCCTTTAATGATCGTTCTATTCACTCTAAGCCCGGCTAGAGCCCAAGATCTAGAGAGCAAACCCGTAGCAAAGGCAGGTTTGTCTCGATACGTAGAAAACGAATCCATCGTTTTGAATGGAACAGGCTTTTATGACTTGAACGACTCAGGCACCTTGACCTACGCGTGGCGTCAAATAGGTGGTCCTTCTGTCACCATTGTTGATGCAAACACGGCTACACCTACGATAAGTGGGTTTGTCCAATCGAATGACATTCAGACATGTGAATTTGAACTGATTATAGGTAATGGGGAACTAACGAGCCTGCCTGACACAGTAGAAGTCGTTATCGTCCCAGTCTTTGGAAAAAACGGACTGGAACTGAAAAATGATTCATTTGATCCCAATAAGCCGACAATAATCTATTTTGGTGGAGGTGACTGCATATATGGTAATGCGGCTTATAGTGCTAGCCCATTCACTGCTCCTGGTTGGCTGGAAAAAGCAAACATCATAAGCTTCCCAAGTGGATATAGCCCTGATCCAGGTTCGGGCTCAAACACTTACTATCGGTGTGGTAACATGATTCTTGTGTACTTATCCGCAGTTGCACCAAATTATAAACAATCGATTCAGACGTTCGGCTGGAGTACCGGTGGACTACCGGCCATTGGTGTAGGTCAATATTTGAACTTGACCTACAAGGACCGGCGGTACGCGATTAACCGTGTCACGTTCCTCGATGCAACGCCATATTGCCACGACTATTTCGCGAGTATTCCGGCCTTTCTTGGCAGTTCTGTTGAGGGAGAACAATGCTGGATAGATAACTATGTAAGCTCATCAGGATGTTTCGGTGGCAATTGTGTTATAAATCCGTTTTTTTACGACAACATATTAAATGTGTGGTTTGACGAAGGAACGGGTGTTTCGGCGTATGGTTCGGGTGGGTGGTTTAGAAAACATCGCCACGCCCAGGAGTGGTACAACAACTCCCTGAATAAAGACAATATGAACACCTACAATTTCGGTATGGTTGCTGGGGCATACTGGTCCGTTATTGGCCCAGGAAGGAATCTACAACTGGCATCGACACCTACAAATCAGACCTACAAGTTTAAATGGTATGGGTGGAATCCTCTTGGCTACATAGATTTCTATGATGAGGCAATATTTACTGGCATACTGCCAGAGCCAGTCACACTTGTTGGCCCATCAGGGGGAAGTTTTGTGGACACCCACGGGGTCGTATTGAGTTGTGAGGTGAGTGAAAATGCAACCGGGTATCAGCTTCTTTTGGGGCGTGACCCGCATCATATGGTTTATCTGCTTTCTGATACGCCTTCTCCGCCAACTGAGTCCATCATGTCTTTTCCTTTTGAGCAGACCTGGTGGACAGTGAGAGCGTACGACCAACACGGCTCAACGATATACGCAGATCCGCTCCTCATCAGTGTTGAAAGCGTAAGCCCCCAAATGATTGAAAATGCGCTGACTGGGGAGACCTATGCTTCTATTCAGCAGGCTATCAATGATGCGCGTAACGGCGATGAAATCGTCATCAGTGAAGGAACCTGTCAATTCCTGGAAAATCTCGACTTCAAAGGTAAGAGTCTGACAATCAGATCGACAGACGAAGACAACCCAGATGTAGTGGCAGCCACCGTTATTCGTGCCAACGCCCACAGGCCCGCCGTGACCCTCTCTGGCAATGACTGCCTACTCGCCGGTCTCACCATTACCGGCGGCACGGTTGGCATCTCTTGCGGGCCTGCCCGTCCGACCATCAGAAACTGCACGCTTGGAAGTAACGGATCTACCGCTATTCAGTTTTGGCAAGGCTATGAGCCAAGAATCATAGACTGCGCCGTTCTTGGACATATCGAGGAAGTAAGCGATCCAAGACTGACGGCCCATTGGAAACTGGACGAAACCGAAGGCATGTTCGCTGCGGATAGCATTGGTGAAAACAATGGAATCGTATTCGGTAATCCTGTGTGGCAACCCGTTGAAGGGCAAGTGGACGGCGCCCTTGAGTTTGACGGGATTGATGACATGGTCATTTTCAAGCCTGTGTTAAATCCGGCTGACGGGCCCTTCAGTGTCTTTGCCTGGATCAAGGGAGGCGCATCGGACCAGGTGATCATCTCGCAACAAGGTGGGGTCAACTGGTTGCAGCTCGATACCGACGGGACACTCATGACGAAGTTAACGAAACCAGGCCGGACACCAGGTAGCCCACTTCATTCAGAGACTGTGATCATGGATGGCAACTGGCATCAAATAGGTTTTGTCTGGGACGGTTCTCAGCGAAGCCTCTACATGGATGATACCCCAGTGGCCATGGATAACCTGAGCAATCTGAGTGGCTCAGCAGGTGGCCTGGTCATTGGCATGGGACAGGGCGATCAAGCAGCGACATTTTTCTCAGGTCTGATTGACGATGTTCGGATCTATAACCTGGCAGAATCGCTATGAGCTAAGAATTAAGAAGTTTCTAAGAAGTAGTATCATGATTTGTCGGTCTAAACCGATTTGCGAATCCACCGGCTTGCACCCGGTGGTTCTCAGTCAGTGACCACTTGTTTGCCAAAATACTGCGAGTAAATGCCACTAAACGCAGCCGTAAAAGTGTAAGCCAAAAGTGTAGACCTACCTCTGCTCATTTGAAACCTCTTCCCCCTACTGCCTGTAAAGCCATAATAGACTCTCCTCCACCTCACTGGAAACAGCAAGAATGACCGAAGGCATTAGAATAGCAACTCAGATCCCAACTTGATATTTCGGAGCCAGATCACTGGCCAATGCAATAGATGGCCTTATCGGTTCGCATGACCAATTGATTATTCGATATAGCAATCAATCCATTCGTGCGTGAGGCATCATCCTGGAACTGATTGACAGCAAGCTGCTCGAACTTAGGCTTCGCCGCGACCACATAGGTGCCCTTCTTTTGTGAAGGCGCGTAGAGCTTGCCATCAGCCGCAGTAAAAGACGAAGAGATCAGACCAGGTCGTGGGGTTAACGATTCTTCATACACGATCTTGCCGGTCTTCGCATCCAGGCAATAGGCTTTACCACGGGATTCGTGGCACCAGTATAAATGCCCGTCGAGGTACACGGGCGAGGAGACATTCGATCCTCTGTCCGTGGTCCACAGCACATGTGTTTTGGTCACGTTCCCCGGACCGCAATGGCCGTATTTTTCCGGCAGCCAATGGCAAAGACCACGTCTTCATGCGTAATGACCGTGGGGCAGATGTAGCCATCCGGGATACCATCGCAGTACCAAAGTTCCTTACCTGTGTCAGGATCAAAACCAGTTACTTTGCGTGGCACATTGAGAACCAGCTCCTGTTTGCCACCGACTTGAACGAGCTGCGGTGAACTCCAGCAACTTTTGATCTCAGGCGTGCGCCACACGACCTGCCCCGTGTCCTTGTTCAAGGCGACCAGGGATTGGCTTTCAATACTAGCATTGACAATCACCAGATTCTTGTAGTGTAGCGGCGATGTGCCCGAGCCCCAACCATGAGTGCCTGACCCAACGGGGGTATTCCACAGGGTATTTCCCTCTAAATCGAAGCCATAGACACCTGAGATCCCGAAAAATGCGTAGAGCTGCTTACCCTCCGTTGCCAGCGTGCTGGAGGCATAACCATGACGTGAATCATTCCCGCGTTTATACTTTGACTCTGGAAGTTTCGGAGCAAAATCCTTTGTCCAAAGGATCTGACCTAACTGTCGATCCAGGCAGATTAGATGGCGCCTCAGGCTCTCCATATCATCTGGTTCCTTGATCAATTTTCCATACCCAGAGTAAGCAGTCAAGTAGATTTTCGTGCCCAGGATGACGGGACTTGAGGTCCCCAAGCCAGGCAATTCCGTCTTCCAGACAATGTTCTCTTGGGCATCCCAAGTCGTTGGCAGGTTCGTGGCATCCGCTTTGCCCCCGCCATCGGGGCCGCGAAATCCGGTCCAATCGGCTCCCCAGGCGGCCTTTAAGTGTGCAAAGGCCGCTGTACCTACATGGCTTTCCTGGCTCAGTGCACTTCTGTTTGTCTGCCTTCTCCGTCAGATGCTGGTCTTTATAGTATCGATGTAAATCCTTCAAATTCAAGAAAGGGGCAAAATCATGTCCAAAAATGAAGACTCAAAGCCGATCAAAACTTTCCGTGCCGGTAATATACAGGCCTCCATATGGAGAAAAGAAGTGGAAAAGGATGGCCGTACAGTAATTCGGTATTCAGTGCGAGTTCAGAAGCAATATCGCAAGGAAGACGGCAACTACGAAAATACTAAATACTACTTCCCGGATGATTTGCCCAAGCTGATTCTTGTAGCGCAAAAGGCTTTCGAATTTATCGCACTGACCAAATCCAAGGATACTGAAGAATCCATCCCAGTCTAATGCTCCACCGAGCAGGTTGTAATAGCACAAAAGCCCGTCTACACCTTGATCGGTGGACGGGCCTTTTGTCTCTTGCTGCCCTACCGTGATAACGGTTAGACATTCTATCAGACACAACCCTTTTTCATAATCTGTTGACGTAAGAGGCAATATCGCTGCCTCCTGCCACCCTTGATTTAAGCCTAAAATCGCCGATTTAAGCATAACGGATTCAATGAATGATGTGAGTGACAGCACATATTTACCAGAAAACATGCGTCGGAAATCAGGTATATTGTGGTGGTTCCATCTCGGCTTGACAAGTACAAAGTCTCCCGTCTACTCGAAAAAGCCCAGATGCTATATTGGTTGCGGAAGATATCAGACGAAGAAGCCAGAGACAAAACCCCCAGGGCTAACCATGCGAGAATATTGACGTTTTATTTCCGGCAGGCTAAATGGCTAACAAAATGTGTTGTATGTTATTTTCTTGTCGTGCAGACCGCCTTCAACCATCTCCGTCGCTACTACCTGCGCCGACGTGACGTGCTTCAAGCGTTGAGGACCATCATGAAGTCACTCGTTAAAAGATGGTGACATCAGTATAATACGCAATTTTTTGAACGAATAACTGCCTTCTACCCCGTAACGCGTAACAGTAGGCCTTGCATAGACCCTACCCGCAACAGTCCCCTTGATCTGCCTTGATATGGGGGTATAATTCTTTCAATGGTTGAAAGAATAGAATGACTATCAGTCTATCACGAAATGCGTGTTCTTTGATTTTAATACTCATTGATAAGGCCTGAAGCAAAGATGAACCCATTAATCCTGGAAGCGGCAAATTCCAGTCGCAGAAAAGCAAGTCTTGCAGCCTTGGGGATGAAGCTCCCTGCTAGTGATGATGCCGTTGCTGAGTTGTTGCATGAAGCTATTGGCTACCGCATTGCGTCGGCAACCTCGGCAATTGTCATTGCCGCCTTTCTCGCGGAGTGGCGATTCTCGGCAGATCTTCTTATTGCCGGCTTTCCGCTGTTGGACTGTCCGACGGCCGTTCAATGCGCGGTTGCCGGGGCGGAAGGAAAAGTGTCGGCATCTCTCTTGACTAGCCTCCGCGAGCACAGCATGCGTCCGCTCCAGAGGGCGCAGGCCCTCTGGTATATCCTCGACAGGACCCGGGCAGAAGATGGGATTGTGCCAAAGCAGGCGATCAGCGAAATTCGCAAAGGGCTGCGGGACCGTAGCCGTTACGGCTCCGACCCGATCGAATTTCTGGTGCTTCGTGACCTTTCTCGGAAAGCGGTAGAGATCCTTCCGGATGATGCCTACGTGGAGTTTTATGCCCCGGAAGACGCCCCGTTCCTGGAGGATGACCGTGTCGAGGAGATCCTGCGGGACTTTGTGGGTCCCCCGAGTTTTGGCGCTGAAGAATTCATGATGATTCCCGATCGGCCCGTTTTGGTGGCCCCGATTCGTCGTGCCGTTGAAAAAGTTGGCCGTAACGCCCCCTGCCCATGCGGAAGCGGAAAGAAATTCAAAAAGTGTTGTGAGAAGCAGAATCAGGAAACGCTCAACCAGTCCTCTGAGGTGCCTGGGGTCACCCAGGTTGAGCTTTGGAGTCAGCCTGAGCGATACCTTACGGAGAAACGTCTGTGCTCAATGTCCCCGGCAGAGATTAGCGGATTCGATCCTGTCAAGGTGCCATCCAATCTTGTTGTTCCCTGCCTGCGATGTCTAACGGAAGGGAACGAGCTGGAGGCAGCCGTGACCTTACTGGAAGCCCATCCTGAGGTAGAAGAAAGAGCCTGGCAGGCAGCAGAAGTGCTCAATGACTGCCTTGAGATGAGACGTTATGAGTTGCTTCCTCGCCTGGTGTCCATCCCAGGCATTGAACGTCAGTATGACTGTACACTCGAGTTGGAGGTGACCCTCAACGCCCCTGACAGCAACCCGGGACCAATCCTTGAAGCAATCGAGAAACTGTGCATGGAGGCGCTTCAGAAGGGCACCGGCACAGATGTTGATCTGGCCCATGCGCTTCTCCGTTCCAGGGATCTCCCGATACTCGGCATCTATCTGGCCCGGGCCGTAATTATGACCCGCAAGTATGACAGAAACATGCTACTGGACCACATCGATGAGACCCGGGATGTGCTGTGCCTGCCCCTATATGATGAGTTGGAACCCGTTCTTGCCATGCTGGAGACCGCCGAGGCAGCCCAGGTGTACGAAACGCGCGAAGCCGAGAAGATGAGCAATCTCTATCAAGACCTCCAAGAGAGACATCGCGAGATGGAGCGTCTTCGCGGTGAATTGAGCAAAGTACGAAACGACCTGAAACGAAAAGAGCGGAGGGCTGCTCGAGAAATACAAGCAGAGGCTAGGCCCGTCCCCACTTCACAGCCGGCGAGCCCGGAAAGGAAATACTCCAGGGAAGAGATCAAGCGGCTGCACAACGAGCGGAATGCATTGGCAAGGCAACTGCGAAAGCTTCGCGAGGCACGGAATTTGGAACCCCCCCCCGAACCCGCGAGGGTCATCGAGCAAGAGGATGTCACGATTGAAGACGAAGAGCAGGTCCAGCACCCGGTCAGAATTCCTCTTTTCTCTCCGGCTTTCACCGAAAGCATCAAACGCACGCCACAGCAGATCGCAGCCCGGGCCGTGGCTCTTTGCGGTCAGTTGGCTGCTGGCGAGAGTGGATCCTTCCACCATGTGAAGCGGATCAAACGCCATCGTGATTTCCACAGGGCGAAAGTTGGCGATTACCGCATCCTGCTTCAACTGCAGGAGGAGGCGTTGCAGGTGATTGACATTTTCCCACGCCAGGATCTTGAGCGGAAGTTGGCTACACTGGCATAGGGACCGATAAGAAATAACCTGGACTTTTGGATGCCCAATTGCCTGACCTATTGCATCGACAAGGAACTCTGTGTGTGTCAAAGACCAATGGGGCTACTTCGGCTAATGAAACAACAATAGTCTTAATCGAGCATTATGCTCCAAGTCCTCCTTTGTTTATGAGCCAGAGAATGCCGCGATTATCCAGTGACATCGTGTCTCCATTTTGTCTCCACAGAGGATGATTTTGCGACAATTGAGTCTGCATAAAGGGCTTTTTTAGCTGAAAAAGGAATAGTCTCGAAGGCGCATCGGATTCAATGCCCGATGAGGCGACCACGAATTTCGGCTCTTTCTCAGAGCAAATGCATCGAAGATTCGGTGGTTTTACAGTGGTCCTAGCACGTTAAGAAGCAAGATTGATTTCTATCTTTCTATACCATAACGGTTATCCACAAAAGTACTTTTGATTTTACATTTTGTATCAAGTTCAGGTGGCTCGGCCCCGAAAAACTGTACCATAGCGAAATAGAGAGTATCTGGATAATTCTCTAATCAACTGTGGTACAAAATACGAGCGAGGACCACAGGAACTCCAGGTGTCTTATTACTAAGAATTTAGGCACTGGGCGTGTGTTGCCGAATTGTGAATATCGTCTATTATTTGTCTGATGGAATCATTTTAATATGAAACGCTTTAGTTATGGAGTTATGAAACATGAATAACATGCCTCTATTTACTTTGCTAGAAAGTGAGGAAGTTCAATTGAAAACGAAAGTAAGCGAGTATTGCTGCGATACGCGCACGTTACTGAATGATCAGGTGTCTTCCACGAAACAGACAGCATCAGACAATTACTTGATAGAAGCCAGCAAGCACAATAAGCGAGAACTCTCCCTGATTCTTCGCACATTACATGCTGAAAGTAGGGATGAGTTCAAAGATTCCATTCGGCCATTGATGACGCAAGAAGTATGGGATATCATTCAGGAGACAGAACAAAAAGGTCTGCTAACGCAATCAATGAACATATTTGAGCATATGACAAAGCAACTTCTTCCTCAACGTTTTGCAGAGATCGTAGGTTGGCGTACTCCTTTGGGATTAGCACAAGTCATTGAGCCTGCCGAAAATCTGAAATCTGATTTGCGTGTTGTGACTCTTAGACTATCGAGTCGTGGCTTGAAAGGACTCGTGGCTTTTCGGGTCATCAGAGATCTAACAAGAGTGGCTAAATCATTTCCCGAGCAAGCTCGTGTTGCCTTGACAGAGGCGATAAAGCAAAATTACTTCACGCAGATAGTTTATTTAGAGCCTCTTTATCATAAGGACCGACTTCTCCGTTCACAGAAATCGGTGAAACGGTATAAATGTCGTCCAATAGATCCTCTCCTAGTCGGGTTTCTGGGAACTGGTCCTCATTCATATGGCTATAAGTTGTATGACCCATATGTCCGAATACAGCTTAAAGAATATTATCGTGAGAATCAACTTGAGCACACGGCTTTTCTGATTGCGCACTGGGACTAAGAATTAATGGGTGGGGAGCGCATTGCCAGAAGAGCTTCCGAGGCGATGCGCAGATCTGCAATTCCTCGGCTCGCAAATCCATGAACCCCCACGAAGAACATGCTATTCGTCACAACCATGGCCTTTCAGATTATCTTTGGAACTCTCAGGATAGTAGCCATCATGGCACCAATCCAACACGTTTCCGTGCATGTCACATAAGCCAAAACCATTGGCTGAAAACTGTCCCACTGACGTTGTTTCATGACGAAACTTTCCCTTACATCCCTTGCCATAGCTATAGTTTCCATTATAATTGGCATGATCCGTGCTGATCGTATCGCCAAATGAGACCCAGATTACTCTAATGCTGTTTTCGGGATAATTCAGAACAATGACATAAGTATGGATGGGACTACGGCCTCATGGTCCGTTGTTCCACTTCGAACAATACTTTGGGCCAGAAGTGGCCCGGGTTTATATGGCCTGTAACTTTGCCCTCAATATCTCCTGGATTCCTGTCCCTTCAAGCTGCCCCCTTAATCGCTCTTGAGCCTGCTGGGCTTTAATGGCCCGATCATGTCGATACACTTCTTGCTGCTGAATAGTAATTTGCCCCAGGGCAGCCTGGACCTCTCTGAAATCCTTTGACTCATTGCCAATCAGCGTAGCGTAGGTATGACGAATGATGTAGAAGCCCACGCCATATTTTCGGTTAGGGACATGGCTTTAAAGCGGAAAATGCTCACAACAAAGAATAAGGGAAATGGTGCGTTGACAGATGACGTATAGCTGATTCTATACTGACAAGACAATGGCTTTATGAATGCCACGGATAAGGCCACTATTTTTTGCCAATTTAGCATACAAGAATAATTCAGATGTAAGCCTGAGAGTTCTTTATACCATCTATTATTGTGGCTAGCCTCCAAAATTTCAGGAGTAAAGCCAAATAACAGAATTGCCGTTCAAAATTACACCAAGAAACTACACCAAGGAGTGATTTTCTGGGATATTGAGCCAATATCGAAGATTATGTAAGGTATCACACCCGTGAGGTCACAGATTAGAGCCTAAGCAAACTCTCTCAAAAGAGTCTAGACACATCTGTATGGACACAGGCAGATAATCGCATAAACAGAAGATATTCTTGGTCACCTTTAAAGCAGGCGGGAAATCATTCTAATAATTGCATTGCCATCTCTTCTTTACGTAAGTCATTTAATACATACGAGTTGGTACAATTAATTCAATTATTAATATTTTTAGAATGTCCTAAATACAGCAATATTTCACCTAAAAGTCGCCCACCCCAATAAGAAAATCTCCTGTCGCAATAACGTAACCCGTTATTGTGACAGGAGATATAAATGGGCGGTATAGGACTTGAACCTACGACCTCCTGCGTGTCGAGCAGGCGCTCTAGCCAGCTGAGCTAACCGCCCCATATACTTCTAT
>Ga0307990_1001818_pt1 | contig 17639 bp, 14 predicted proteins | sample EllFjometagen129_FD_203168 | JGI IMG/M metagenome (GOLD analysis project Ga0307990, IMG submission 203168) | Marine microbial communities from Ellis Fjord, Antarctic Ocean - #129 | ecosystem: Environmental > Aquatic > Marine > Unclassified | place: Southern Ocean | collected 2014-10-08
GAAAAACAAGAAAATCTTCCGCAATTGTTGGTCATTGTTTGGGTCATTTTCACCCACATGGAGATGTTTCTGTCTACGAGGCAATGGTTGGTTTAGCGCAGGATTTTTCTCGTCGCTATCTTTTGGTGACTGGGCAGGGAAACATGGGGTCAATTGATGGTGATCCTCCTGCTAATGCTCGTTATACAGAAGCCAAACTTTCTCCTTTAGGGGAAAACATGCTAGAGGATTTAGATAGGGGGACGGTTGATTTTGTTGATAATTACGACGGAACAGAGCAAGAGCCAGCAGTTTTACCTTCTCCGGTCCCTCAGCTTTTATTAAATGGTTCCCTGGGTATCGCAGTTGGAATGGCCACAAATATTCTACCTCACAACCTTAAAGAAGTTTGCGATGCTTTGATCTATTATTTATATCATCCCAAGGCAACAACAAGCGATTTGTTCCAATGGATTCAGGGTCCAGATTTTCCTACAGGAGGAACAATTTATAACCAAAGAGACCTAATTGCGGCTTATTCACAAGGAAAGGGGCCGGTGGTAGTACGTGGAAAAGCAGAAATTGTCGCTCATAAAAAGGGGTCGCAGATTATTATTAGCGAAATTCCCTATCGAGTGAACAAGGCAACCCTAGTTAAAAGCATTGCTAATTTAATTAGTGACGACAAATTAAAAGGCGCAAAAACTGTTCGCGACGAATCGGGGAGAGAAGGGATGCGGGTAGTTATTGATGTTTCTCCGCAAGGATTTCCCCAAAGGCTCCTTAATCGTCTTTATAAATACACTAGTTTACAGAAGACATTACACATGAATGTAATTGCTTTAGTTGACGGCCTTCAGCCTAGCCTACTGTCTTTAACGGATATTTTTGATTACTATCTGAAACATCGTCGGGAAATTGTTATTCGTCGAGCGAAATTTGATCTTGCTCGATTTAAAGCCCGTCGCCACATTTTATTAGGCTTGATTATTGCTCTTCGCAATATTGACGAGGTGATTGCTGTTATCAAGAAATCAGAAGATCGCCAAGATGCACAGAAGAAGTTAAGAAAGAAATTTTCTTTAAGCGAGTTACAGGCCGAAGCTATTTTAGAAATTAAATTACATCGTTTGGCTAAACTAGAAATGATAGAAATTGAAGAAGAGTTGAAACAAATTGAGATAGCCATTAAAGAATTAGAGGAAATTCTTGCCAGTCCAAAAAGAGTAAATCAAGTTATCGAGAAAGAATTAAAAAAAGCAGAGAAAAATTTTGGCGATGCCCGACGGACAAAAATCATTAAGGGACAGATCAAGGAATTCGAACAAAAAGATCTTATCCCTAACAAGAAAGCTCTTATTATAGTTACGGAGAATGGTTACATTAAGAGAACCGATCCCGAGGTTTATCATTCTCAGAAAAGAGGAGGGAAGGGAATTTTGGGAATGAAAACAATTAAAGGAGACATTGTCGACCATCTTGTTTCTGTTTCTACCCACGATCAATTGCTTTTCTTTACCAACCAAGGAAAGGTTTATGAGTTATCGGCTTATGAAATCGAAGAAGGAACAAGAGTAAGCCGAGGAAGAGGATTGGCGAATTACCTTCCTCTTTCTTCAGAAGAGAAACTTTTGGCTATTTTTCGACAAGCTGATAACGAGAAATATTTGATAATGGCAACCAAGAATGGAATAATCAAGAAAACAAAGAAAGAGAGTTATCAGGCAGTCCGAGCCAGTGGGCTTAAGGCAATCAATTTAAGCAAAAATGATTCTCTTCAAGCGGTTGCAGGAACAAGTGGGAAAGATGAAATTCTTTTAGTGACCAAAGGGGGGAAATGTATCCGATTCAAGGAAAGCCAGGTTCGTTCGATGGGTCGAGTAGCTCGGGGAGTTAAAGGAATTACTTTGCGTTCAAAAGATCAGGTCATTGCGATGGAGATAATCAAGAAATTAGAAGGGAAGAAAATTTCTGAAAGCCAAAAATTATTGGTCTTGAGCGAGAACGGTTATGGGAAGAGAACGTTAATAAAGAATTATCGTCTTCAAAAGCGAGGAGGCAGGGGACTTATTACCGCAAAGCTTAGCAAAAAAACAGGAGAATTGGTCTTTGCTAAACTCTTTGATGTTGAGAAACAAGATCTCGTTGTTATCTCGACGGGAGGACAAATTATTCGGACTAATATTGAAGCAATCAGTACGTTGAGTCGAGCAACTTCTGGAGTTCGTGTTATGAAATTAAACCCCAGTCATAAAGTAGCTTCCGCTACTTCCTGGGGGGAAAAAAATAATTAATTTTAAAATAATTATGGAAGAATTTCTTTCTCCAGAAAAAATTCTTGATCAATTAGAATTAACAAAAAATATGTCGGGGGCGGAATTTGGTTGTGGTACGGGGCATTGGGCAATCGAATTGGCAAAGAGGTTGACAAACGGAACAGTTTACGCTATAGATGTTCAGGAGTCCGTTTTATCAGCTTTGAAATCTCGAGCGGAACAAGAATATGTTACGAACTTAAGAACGCTCCAAGGAGATCTAAGCCAAGAGCGGGGTTCGGGTCTTCCCAGCAAAGGGATAGATATTGTCTTGATTCCTAATATGTTATTCCAGGTCGAAGATAGAAAAGCGGTCATTGAAGAGGCTAAGCGGGTTTTGCGCCAGGAAGGAATAATGGTTGTTATTGACTGGAAGAAAGAAAAAATACTAACCTTGGACCAAGGATATGCCCCAACTACCGAAATCAAGAAAATTTCTCTTGATTTGGGTTTAGAAATAATTAAGGAGTTTTCAGCTGGTTCTCATCATTGGGGGCTAGTTCTTCGTCAAAAAATAAACCAATGAAATTTTCTAAAAAAATTCTAATTCTATTAACCATTTTCGTTTTTGTTGGAGGATGGCCTCTTTTGGCGGAGATGGCGCCTTCTTCTTTATCGACTAGTATTGATATTCAATCACCAACAAAATGGGTTAACTTACAAGAATTGATTGAGCAAATAGTCAACGTTCTCCTTATTTTATCTGGATTTGCTTTAACCTTAGCAATTCTTTATGCTGCTTATTTATTTTTATTTGCCCAAGGGAGACCGGAAAAATTAAGAACAGCTTGGAAAACGATAGTTTACGCCTTGATTGGCTTGGGAATTATCTTGTTTAGCCGAGCAATCGTTGCTATAATAAAAACGGTTTTAAGTTGAACGACGCCATAATTGAATAACGTTTAAAGGTCGAAGAATTAAATTTTGTAAACGATAATATGAAGAGAAAATTATTAGCAGTTATTGGGATAATGGGAATGATGGCTTTTTTGCTTGTTCCTTTGACTTCCGTTCTTGCTGATCCTCCTGGGGGAGGATCTGGAGTTCAGCCTTCGTCAACTATTCCAGACAGGTGCACAGTTAAAACAGATTTTAGTATAGGTGACACTTCCTTCATTCAAGGAATGACAGTTGGTCCAAGCGATTCTGGGATGGATTATTCGCAGGATGATTGGGGGATAGTTTGTTTGATTAATACCGTCTATTTTATAACTAACTGGGTTTTCTACTTTTTGATGTTAGCGGTGATTGTGATGGTTTTAGTGGGAGCATTTTACTTCTTAACAGCAGCTGGGGACACAACCAAGATAAAAAAGGCGGGAATGGTTATTACTTCCGCGATTATTTCCTTGATTGTCGCTCTTCTAGCGAAAGCTATTCCGGTTATTGCGAAATACATTACAGGAATGGGAGCTTAATTAGAAATTGATATAGTTCTGCGTTAAAGTGCGGATGTAGCCGAATTTGGTATAGGCGCAGGACTTAGGATCCTGTAGAGAAATCTACTGAGGGTTCGATTCCCTCCATCCGCACATCTTACAAAAAAACCTACCCTTTAAGGGGTAGGTTTTTTATTGTTCAGACTGTAAAAATTCTAATCTTCGATTGCTATTTCTTGCAACCCTTTCTTTTCAATTTTGGGGATTTTAATAGTAAGAATACCTTTTTTCATATCGGCTTTAATACGAGAAGGATCAATATTTTCCGGAAGAGCGAGTTGGCGAGAAAAGGCTCCCCAATAGCATTCGTGATAATTATATTTCTTCCCTTTTCCTATTTCTGGTTTTTCTCTTTTCCCTTGAATGTTAAGCATGTCATTTTGGAAGGACACTTCAATATCTTTAGAATCAACCCCAGCAATTGCAGCCTGAATAACTAAATGTTTTTCTGTTTGAAAAACATCAACAGCTAATTCTCCTTCTTTATCTAACCAACCTTCCTTTTTGAATTTTGTTTTTGAGGACATATTAGAATAATGTTAATTAGATTTTTTAAAACTAGCTGTTTTTTTCTTTAACTTTCGGAAATTTCCAATGTTAATAAAAATTAGAACCAAAATAACAATAAGAGAAAAAGCTAAAGTAAAGGATTCCTGCTTCAACGCTATTATTATAGATAAGTTGTAGATGCTGTGCAAGAGTCCAGCCAAAAGTAGGCCAGTCCAAAAATGTAAGCGCTTTTTATTGGGTTTTTCGGGATTGCTGAAATAATTGAGGGCAAGGAAGTACCCCCAAGTTCCGGAAGCGAGGGCGTGGATAAAAGTTGCTCCCAAGAAGCGGATCAGGCTTACTTCGACTAAATGAAGAGGGGTGATTAAGGTTGGATCGAGCAAAAAGAAAAAATTTTCCAAAGCAGCGAATCCTAAACCAGCGATGATCATGTAAAGCATAACGTCTACTGGTTCATCGAGAGCTGGTTTTTTCCAGGTTCCAAGATGAGCGGCAACGAATTTTACTATTTCTTCGATGAAGGCACTGGCGATCAATATAATAATGGAGTTACGAAAGAGATAGCTTGCAATTTTTTCTAAGCCGACAGCTGGGAGAATAGAGATTGCCCCGAGAAGAAAAATAGTTAAAACCATCCAATTTGGTTCGGGATGAGAATCTTTTCGAAGATAAAAAAACAACCAAATGATGCTTGGAATTATTGCCAGGCCTAAAGCAAGAAAGAATAAAAAGGAACCCATAAAAGGTTTTTATTTAATTGGCCAGTCTTCAATCATTAAGAATGTCTTTTTTGATGCCAGGGGTAACATGTGATATATTTCTTCGCTGATAAAAGGCATAAAAGGATGAAGGAGTTTTAAAGATGTCGTTAAGACGAATAATAATGTTTTGATAATTTCCCTTTTCTTTTCGGGCGAAGTTGTTTCTTTGATTAATGTTTTAACTTCTTCTAGGTATTGATCACAGAAATCGTGCCAGAAAAAATCATACAATCGATGCGTAGCTTGGCTGAAAGAAAATTGCTCGATATCTTCACTGAGAGCGATTGATAAATTGTTCACTTTTTGAACAATTTCTTGATCGGGGTTTATCTTAGCGATATCAATTTTTTCGAAACCTGATTGCTCAATCTGCTGAAGAATAAAACGGGAAGCATTCCATATCTTTGTTCCAAACTTGTTCCCCATAACAATATCCTCTTCAGAGAATCGAATATCTTGTCTTCCCTGGGTCGTTTGCCAAAGCAGGCCAAAGCGAGTGGCGTCGGCTCCATACTCTTCGATTAATTTTAGTGGATCAACTCCAGTGCCTAAAGATTTGCTCATTCTTCGTCCATCTTTAGTAAGAATGGTTGGATGAAAGTAGACTTTTCGGAAAGGAATCTCTTTCATGAATTCACAACCAGAGAAAATCATTCGGGTTACCCAAAGATTCATAATATCAACGCCTGTTGAAATTAAATCAATCGGATAAGACGCTTCAAGGTCTTTAGTTTTCTCGGGCCATCCCAAAGCAGCAAAGGGCCATAAAGCGGAACTGAACCAGGTGTCAAGAACGTCTTCTTCTCCAGCAACAGGGATCTTATGTCCCCACCAAAGCTGGCGCGATATGCACCAATCATGTATTCCTTCTAACCAATCAAGATAAACTTTTTCCCAACGGGAAGGATAGAAAGCAATTTTCTTTTCTTCAATGGCCTGGCGAGCGAGAGATGCCAATTTATCCATTTTTAGGAACCACTGTTGAGAAGGAATGGTTTCTATTTCAGTTTGGCAACGATAGCACACTGGAACAGAGTGAAGATAATCTTCCGTTTTGATCAAAAAATCTTTTTCTTCTAAATCCTCGATTATTATTCGACGAGCTTCCTTAATTGACAATCCTTGATATTTCTCAGGGATATCCCCAGTCATTTTGGTTTTTTCGTCGATAACTTGCCATAGTGGCAAATGATGACGTTGAGCAATCTCATGATCGATTAAATCGTGAGCGGGAGTTACTTTTACTGCTCCTGTCCCAAATTCGGGATCAACTAATCGATCAGCAATAATGGGGATTTCTCTTTGTGTTAGGGGAAGAATTACCATTGCTCCTTGGAGTTTTTGATAGCGCTTATCTTTTGGATTAACGGCAACAGCTGAATCACCCAACATCGTTTCTGGCCTAGTTGTGGCAATGGTTATCGAAGAAGAACTATCTTTAATCGGATAGCGGATGTACCAAAGTTTAGTTTTTTCTTGACGATGTTCTAATTCTAAATCAGACAAAGTTGTCTGGCAACGAGGACACCAATTAATTAGTCGTTTATCTTGATAAATCCATCCCTTTTCTTGATATTGCTGAAAAGCCTTTTTCACTGCTTGACAGTAATCTTCATCGAAAGTAAAACGAAGACGACTCCAATCACAAGAAGCCCCAGTTTTCTTTATTTGGTCAATAATAATTTTTTCAAAATGATCCTTCCACTCCCAAACCGATTGAACAAATTTTTCTTTTCCCAGATCAAAACGGCTTTTTCCTTCTTTGCGCAATTTCTTTTCGACAACATTTTGAGTGGCTATCCCTGCATGGTCTAGTCCTGGTATCCATAATGCACGATAACCTTCCATTCTTTTTTTACGAATAAGAACGTCTTGAATGCTTATGTTTAAAGCATGCCCCATGTGGAGAGATCCAGTAATATTAGGAGGAGGGATAACAACCGTGTACGCCCGCGAGCGTTCTCCGGGCAAATTATCAGGATTAAAAAATCCACTTTCTTCCCATCCCTTATAAACTCTTTTTTCTATTTCTTGAAATGAATATCGTTTATCCATATTAAGATATTCTTAAATTAGCTTTAACGGAAGCGTCAGTCCAGTCAATGGTCTTTTTTTGTAAATAATGATAATAACCAACAAGGGCAATCATTGCTGCATTATCGGTGCAGAATTGCGAAGGAGGAGCAAAGAAATCGAAACCTTGTTCTTGCCCCTTTTCGGCTAATTGTTGACGAAGGTCTTTATTGGCAGCAACTCCTCCGCTCAAAATAATTGATCGAGCGGAAAAATCCCTAGCAGCTTTAAGGGTTTTTTTAACAAGAACGTCATTAATAGCCGCTTGAATTTCCGCACTTATTTTTTCTTGATAAAGAGAAGATTCTCTAATTTCGATTGGTTGTTGGCGATGAAGATACAAAACAGCCGTTTTTAATCCAGAAAAACTAAAATCGTAATTTGGCTGATGAAGCATTGGCCGAGGAAGCTTGATGGCCTGAATTTCTGAGGGGACTTTATCTTTCCTTTTTCGATTATGCCATTTTTCCGCTTGTTTAGCAATTTCCGGTCCACCGGGGTAACCTAATCCTATAAGTCGAGCGGTTTTATCAAAACATTCTCCAGCAGCGTCATCTCTAGTTTCGCCAACTATTTTATATTCTCCTAAATGAGAACTAAGTATTAATTGAGTGTGTCCGCCGGAAACAATCAATCCTATTAAAGGGAAAGCGGTTGATAAAGATGGAGGAGATGGCGATAACCAGGCGGCTAATAAATGTCCTTCGAGATGATTAACAGGAACGATGGGGATGTCCCAATAGAAAGAAAGTGTTCGGACAAAATTCATTCCCACCCAAAGAGAGGGGAGAAGTCCTGGTCCCTGAGTAATGGCAATGCAATCAAGAGGAGGCTTCTGATGGGTTTGCAAAAACCGTTTACATTTTTTCCTTAGAAGAGGTTCTCTAAGGAGAATTTTTTCAATAATCTCTGTTTCTTCTACGGATAATTTCGCCGATTTTCGACGGATAAGCCAACCAGCTTCTTTGAGCCCTTCTTTCAATAAAGGGAGAATATTTTTTTGGTGCTCTCTCTTAGCCAAAGAAGGAACAATTCCTCCCCAAGGGCGATGAATTTCTGTTTGGGAGGAAATTAGATTAATTTGTTTTTTAATTTCCGAAGGAGGAAAGTCATTTCCCTCTATTTGAAAAATTGTGATTCCCGTATCATCGCAGGAAGTTTCAATTGCTAATATATTCATACTTGCTTTTTTTGCAAAGATTTGTAAAAATAGGGATATCTTCTGGCCCCATCGTCTAGTGGTTAGGACGTTGGATTTTCAATCCAATAACAGGAGTTCGATTCTCCTTGGGGCTACTTTTTATTTCTCTTCTTCTAGAGAAGATTCGTCGACTGATTCTGTTTGCCCATTTCCTTCTTTCTCGATAAGTTCCTTGAAAATTTCCGGGAGGATATTTTTAATTTCTCCAAGGCAAAAAGCTCATTTCCCGTTTTTTTAAAATTGAAGGAGTTGTGTGTTTTAACCAGGACTATATTATTTGATCATTGAAAGAACTCCAGAAACAGTGCCTATGGTAATTTTTTTGGATTTGATGTATTTAATGACATTTTCTAATTCTTCAGGAGAGGTGCTATATTCTTTGCTCTTATCTTCTCTAACTAAATGATACATTAATATTAACCAAGATTTTTTTTCGCAATTGTTAATCCATGATTTTATTTCTTCTAATCTAGTATCGTTTTTGATAACCATGGCTTTTAAATTGTATTTATCAATGTCGTTAAAGAAATTATAGTTCCAATCTGATGATCTTACAGAGGAATAATATTCCCTCGCTATATTTTTTATTTCCTCGTTATAATCTCCATAAGGAATAGCCAAAGAATTTATAGTGAGGTCTCTACTTTCTAGCTCTTCTTTTGACGACTTGAGCTCGCTAATAATATTTTTTCTGGTTATCTTTGTTAAGCGAGGATGATTCATCGAATGACTTCCTATTTCATGGCCCTGTTCTTGTAATTCTTTTATCTGTTCCCAATCCATTATTTTTTCTTCTTCGAATTTTTCTCCGACCAAACCAGGAATAATGTAAAAGGTAGAAGAAATATTGTATTCATTAAGAATGGGCAAAACATTATCATGCATATCAGTATAGCCGTCATCAAATACAATGCTTACATAAGAACGATCCTCATTTTTTTTTCGATCTAACAAGAGGATACTTCCCGCTAGAAGCAATAATGCAAATATAGTGATTAGCGGCAAATATTTCTTCATATAAATTTATTCTACAGAAAAATTATTCTAAAGCTAGTTTTAATTTTCATTCCGCGATTTTATTTTATCTGATCTCCTGATGAATTATTTATCAGGATTTTTTGTTTTTCCCTTTTTTTGAGACAAAGATTGAATAATCAGTTTCAACTAATTGAATTCTCTAGTACGACATTTCTAAGCAACTTGAATAGAGAACGAAGTGCATAAGGGGGTGTTTTGATTGAATCAATTAATTCCTGTCTCAATCAAGAAGAAGGATTTGATTATTGAGAGTTCTAGGCCAACCAGGGGAGTTTGATTCTCCTTCGGGGGCCGTTTTTTATTTTTCTTTTTCTAGAGAAGATTCGTCAACTGATTCTATTTGCCCATTTCCTTCTTCCTCGATAAGATTCTTGAAGATTTCCGGGAGGATATTTTCAATTTCTTCTTTATCTCTAAAGCCGGAGTAAGTATTTTCTCCGATAACGAGGATGGGAAGAGGATCGGTTAATCGGTAAAGAGACTTAATGGTATCCAGCGCAGACAAGTCTAGGTTGTAATCAAAAGAATAGATCCGAAGGAAGGGGTATTTCTCGCGAAGATAAGTTAAAACATATCCTTGCTTGGCGCAAGTAGGGCAGCTTTCATGATTGGAATAAAAATAGAGGATAGGAATTAGTTTTGCCTGGCATTGATCTTTAGCCTTTTCCGTTAACAGCCAGTTTTTAATTTCCAAAAGAGAATAATTTTTCTTTAGTCGAATTACTTGTGGGTTCTCATGGCCAAGAGCTTCTTCCATGTAGGCGGTTCTTTCTCCGATAGCATATAGTTCTGAAGCTAAGCTAGAGTGATTAACGTCCTTACAAATGGCTGTTTCTAAAATGGAAAATTGGGTTTCGGAGGAAAGAATATCAAGTTGTAAGTCTTCGCGTAAATTATTAAGTTCGGATAGTTTCTTTTGGCTAATGTAATCACTTAACCCGAAACCAAAGCCAAAGACGATGAGAGTAATTAAAAAGACGAAGAGATGTTTTCGATAATTGAATTGTTTTTTTGGATTTTGAATCATTTAATTATTTTAAATCTTTTTCTTTTTCTTTAGCCCAGTCTGTTTTTCGATTGAAGAGAACGGTATAAACGGCTCCGAACCAACAAGCTGTATAAACTGGAAAATAGAAAAGGGCAGTTAAAATTAATCCCCGATTAAATTTTGAAGAACTAGACGATATGCGCTTGGTAATAAAAAGCAAGATTAAAGTAAGGAGGATGCTAAATACACTAATTATAGTAAGAGCTCGGCTATTAACAAAAAACCAGCTAGGCCAAGTGGGGTCAATTTGACTAAGGTCAAAACCAATTGCCCTCCAAGAAGAAAAGGACGTTAAGCTCATTTTGACGAAGCGGAAGAGGAAATAGCTAGAAGAAACAAGCAGAAAAATGATTCCCAAAAGAGTCGCGGGGAGAACGAAAAGACCCAAGTTTCCGTGTTTTTTTCCAAAAAGAGAACGATAATCCCAACCGTTGCGCAATATTCCCTGATACCATCTTTTTCGTTGTCTATAGAGGACTCCTAAGCGGTTGGGAGCTACTGTATATACATAAGCGTTAATAGCGTTTTCAATTTGAAAATTGTGCTTTTGCATTCGGAGAGCCATTTCGAAATCTTCCGTATTATGCCCAAGGCGGTAATTTCCAATCTCTGCAAAAACTTCTCGTCGGAAAATAGTCATGGGTCCTGGGGTAACGTTAATACTACCCAAAAAAGACTGAACTTTCCGCAAAGCAATGCCTAGGATGTACTCGATGTTTTGAACATGGCGTAATAGGCCTTTCGGTTGATAGATTTTAATTGAGCTAGTAACAGCTTTGGTGTTGGGATCAGAGAAATAAGGGATCATTATCTTGAGTACTTCTGAATCAACAACTGAATCAGCATCAAGAGTAGCAATAAATTCAGCTTTTGTTTGTTCGAGTCCATGATTCAAGGCGGTGTATTTCCCTCCATTTTCTTTGTGATAAACCTGAATGATGGGATTTTTTTTCTGGAGTTGCCGAGCAATTTGATAAGAATCATCTCGACTTCCATCGTCAATTATTAAAATGCTTAACTTCTCTTTGGGATAATTAAGAGAGAGAAGGGATTTTATGGTTTTGGCAATGGTTTTTTCTTCGTTGTAACAGGGGACGAGAAAAGCTACAGAGGGATAATTTGATTGAAGAAGAGGACGATAAAGGTGTCGTCGATTTTCAAAAAAGGTAGCTAAGAAAAAAATTACAATATATAAACCGACAAAACTGGCGGCATAGATAAGAATACTGACGATAATCATAAAAAATTAACCCTTTAGGATTATTTTTTATCATAACACGAAGCGAAAGGAGAAAAAAGAGATTTCCAGTCATTAATTTTTCAAAAATTCAATATTGCTTTGTTATTCTGATACAATCCGATATAGCTAATAGATCAGATAAAAACACGACTAAAAACAAAATCAACTTATTAATTTTTAGAACCCAAGGTAATTATTAGCAAAAAGGCAAAAAGGTGTTATTATGATTCCGTAGATTCCTAAAAAGCGGAATAAAAAGAAATATTATGCAATTTTTAGAATTAAAAACACGATTAAGCAACTTTTTGATTTTTTCTACAAAGGATATAGAAAAAATAGATTCTGCTTTTCACAGTCAAAGACTTAGTGAGTGGCAGGAAAAAAAGTACATCAGAAAAATAAAAGGAAGATATTATCTGTTCTCTGATTTAGAAATTAATGAATCAGTTTTATTTTTGATTGCCAATAAAATCTATTCGCCATCTTATGTCTCTCTTGAAATGGCCTTTTCGTATTACAACCTAATACCGGAGTCAGTCTATGGTATTACTTCGGTTACTTCCAAGAAAACAAACAATTTTAAGACAGATTTTGGCGAATTTATTTATCGCCACATTAAATCAGAGTTAATGTTTGGCTATAAATTGGTGAAATACGGAAATCATAATTTTAGAATTGCAGAAATTGAAAAAGCTATACTGGATTATTTTTATCTGAATTCACATTTGAAAACGGAAAATGATTTCACAGAAATGCGTTTCGATGAAAAGGAGTTTAAAGCATTGGTAGATAGGAGCAAGTTAAATAGATATTTAGCTGTTTTTAACAACAAGTCTTTAGAAAAAAGGATGAAGAGATTTTTAAATTATATTGATTATGCTTAACTTGTCGCAAATAGAGCAATATTATCCGGAAAATTTGCGCTCCTTTAAAAAAAATATTTTAAGAGAATATTTGCAATATAAAATTTTAGAGATTGTTTTCGAATCTAGATATTCAAAGAATTTATCCTTCTTGGGAGGGACGGCTCTGAGAATAATTCATGGAAATACTCGTTTTTCTGAGGGTCTTGATTTTGATAATTTTGATTTCGGCGAAAATGATTTTACTTCGCTAACAAAAGAAGTTAGAAATGGTCTTGAAAAAGAAGGGTGTGGGGTAGAAATGCGCAACGTGTTTAAGGGAGCTTATCGCTGTTACATCAAAATTCCGAGAATTTTATTTGACAACAAAATTTCTAATTTAAAAGGAGAAAAGATTATGATTCAGATAGATACCGTAGGAAGCAGTTTTGATTACGAACCAGATAAGAAGATTTTGAACAAATTTGATGTTTTTACTCAAATTTCAATAACTCCTTTAGATATTTTGTTATCGCAGAAAATTTATGCTGCGTTCAATCGAAGAAGACTAAAGGGTAGAGATTTTTTTGATATTGTTTTCCTTCTTTCGAAAACAAAACCGAATTATGACTATTTATTACAAAAAACAAAGATAGGGGATAGTAAAGAGTTGAAGAGAAAGATGATTGACTATACGGAGAAAATTAACTTCAAGGAGCTCGTGAAAGACGTTGAGCCCTTCTTGTTTGACCCTAAGGATAGCAAGAAAATAGAGATGTTTCCTGAATATATTAAGCAAGTCGAGTTTTGATTTGCGGAAAGCAAAAATTAGAAAATTCAACAAAAAATTTTGCTCTTTGCCTCGACAAAAATAAAATACGTCAGAGGAATATTTTGATTAAATCAAAACCGTGAAAAAAGTCACTTTTTTATCAATTTTTACGGTTATGTTGACAAAATCGTGAAAATAAACCATACTTTCTGACATATGGTGAAAGTATTAAATATTTACAACAAAATTAATAATTTGCGAAAACGTTACTATGTTGCATCTGTTGGCAAACAGGCTCTTTTGGCATTGCTTAGCGAAGCAGAAGTTACTGAACAAGTTTACAACTCTAATGCTATTGAAAATAGTACGCTGAGTTTCGAAGAAACAGAAAAGATACTGATGCAGATAAATTTAGATAGACATATTTCCGAGAGAGAAATTTTTGAAGCAAAAAATCTTGCCCGAGTAACGTCTTATGTAAATAAAAAAGCGAAAAAACAAGAAATTACTCTCGATGTTATTTTGATGTTACATAAGATGCTTATAAGAAACATCAGGGACGATATCGCTGGACGATTCAGAAAAAACGATGAGTGGGTGCGAGTAGGAAGTTATATTGCAGTTGACCCGAAAGAGATAACAGAACAATTAGATAAAATGATTGCAGGATATCACGCAAGTAGTCACGAAAATATTATAAAAAGAATTGCGTTGCTACATCTAACTTTTGAGCATATTCATCCCTTTGTAGACGGTAATGGTCGCATCGGTAGAGTGATCAATAATTATCTGCTCATTCGAGAGGGATTCGTGCCGATAAATATCAAGTTTATTGATAGGAAGATGTATTATGATGCATTTAAAGAATTTGAAGCAAATAGAGTCACCGGGACGATGGAAGAAATTGTAGGAAAAGCGCTTACAAATAGCTATCACAAACGACTCGCGTATTTAGAAGATAAAAAAATTATAACCCTTAAAGAATTTGCCAAAGAAAACAATTTTTCACATTCAAACGTAATTAACAAAGCCAACAGACAAACGATAGAAGCCTTTTTAGAGAAAGGAGTGTGGAAAATTGGGGGAAAATAAGTCTTTGCCCTGAAAGACGTGAGTGAACTTTGGGGTAAAAATCTAAAACATCGTGTGAAAAACAAAACTACCCTTAATTAAGAGAGTAGCTCTAGGATGTATAACCCTAACGGTTCTATAGTAGAACCGAAAGACATTATTAATACGCTAAATCAATACGTTCTGTCAATAGCACAATGCCATTTCCACCGGGATCAGACGCTAGCTTCCAAAAAGATTTAAAAGAAATTGATATCTCTCAAGAAAAACTAAACTACTTTCAATAAGTTTATTTATCTTCCTTAAAAATCTTTTCGAAAACTAGTTTTAATTTTTATTCTTTTGTTTTATTTTATTTAACTTCCCGAATTATTTATCGGGATTTTTTTGTTTTCCCTTTGTTCCTAAAACAAAGATTGAACAACTAAAACATCTCTAAATAACCTTGACGAAGAATGGAGTGCATCAGAGGAATATTTTAATTAAATCAATTCATCCTTGTTTTGATTAAAAAGGAGGATTTGATTAAAGGAAGGGGTATCCATTATTAGTTTGTCCATCAATATCCCAGATATTTTCGAAATCCCATTCAACGCTTGTTGTTCCTTGTCAGACATCAGTAGTAAAAGTGGATTTTCGCTTCATCCTAATTATTGTTTGTCCTTTGGCGTACTCTTTTCTTCTTTATTGTTCGAAGCAAAAATTAACGATTTTGATTATCGTAGAACGTATCCTTATCTCTTGACAACGATTAGTAGTTTGTTATATTAACAATAGAATACATACGAAAAAGCACCTTTTAAGGTTTTGTCCTTACGCGGTGCTTTTTTATTTTATGTTCAAGTTTTTTACGCAAATTTTCTATAAAAACAACTTTCTCTTTAGCTGTTTTCTTTAATAAGATTGAACAGGTTTTAACGTATGGACTTATCACGTATTTAAGTTTATTGTTTTTGTATAAATATTTAACTAAAGAATAAAAATCTCCGTCGCTCGTAATAATTATAGCTTTGTCGTATTTCTTATAATCAATCATCGCCTGTAAGACCAAGTCAGCATCTACGTTGCCTTTTACCTTCCCGTTTTCATCGGGCAACGTTGGTTTGAAAACTAAAATATAACCGGCTTCTTGTAATGAAGAATACAAGTCTTGATTAGCTGGGATGTAACCGATAAACAAATAGGCTACAGATACTTTGTATTTTTCTCTCAAATAAACCCTAAATCGCTTATAATCTAATTTCCAGCCTAAGCTCTGAACGCCCAAATAAAGATTTTGGCCGTCAATAAATGCATAATTCCCTATTTCTTTTTTCATGTAGCTTTATTTTACCAAAAATTTGTTTCGTTGGCGAGAAGCAAAAAATTATTACTGTCCAAACATGATAATTTTGAAATTGAGCAACATAGCAATATAGAAACATAGAAACATAGAAACATAGAAACATAGAAACATAGAAACATATAGACGTTACAATCAGAGAGGGCCTGTCGCCTTTTTTTGGCAAAATGTCGATTAAATTAATTAAAGGACAGACAGGTTATTTTAATTAACCAAATTCCTTGGTGTAACATTTTTAAATTAACCCGACAGGAAATAGAATTCACTAAGAGAATATTCGAACTGCATTGATTAATCCTTGTCTAATTAAGAGGGTAGATTTGATCGAAGGAAGGGGTACCCACTATTGGTTTGTTCATCGATGTTCCAGATATTTTCGAAATCCCAGTCAACGTTTATTGTCCCTTGCCAGACGTCTGTAGTAAAAGTGGATTTTTGCTTCATTCCAATCGTTGTTTGTCCTTTGGCGTAGCCATCACTTTGGCTCTGTCCAGTTGCCCCAATATCCCAGAAGCAATGAGAGTCATAGCCATTGGTGCGATATCCTGCGAATCCACCAATGAGAGAGCTTGAATCACTAGCTTTAGTAGTGTAGCTAGTTGTATAAGAGTTTACGATGAATAAATCACGATTAACTCCTCTGTACTCTTCCCAACCGACAAAACCACCAACGCTTTTTTCTCCTTTGACTTTGTTGTGGGCATAGCAATTTTTAATCTCCGCTCGATTTTCACCAACAAAACCACCAACAAATTGATTCCCAGAGATATTATTATTGTGGCTGAAGCAATTTTCAATTAGGCTTTCTCCATCGAGTCGACCAACTAGTCCACCGACTCCCCAATCTCCGATGATTAGCGTTTCTTGACTGATTGACCCACTAGAGGAATCACTAATTATTACATTATTACGAGCATTACCTATTAATCCTCCGGCGCTTCCTTGGTTGTTGTGTTGTTTGAAATTAGAGTCGTTAGAGACATTGGCTGCTACTCGACAACGATTAATCGTGACGTTGGACGCAGAACCTATTAATCCGCCTACTCCTCCCTCTGCTTTTCCGTAGATAGACCCGCTAATTTCACAATTACTAATTTCTGCCGAAGAATTGACACCTCCATGAACTTTTCCAGCTAATCCTCCAACTAGTGAATAACCACTAATTTGGCAATTTTCTAAACAAAGGTTTTTAATTTCTGCGAGAGCTCCGATAATTCCGAACATTCCAATGTTTTCATCCTGATCGTTAATTCGGTTGATGAAAAGATTTTGGATGCAATAGTCTTGTCCATCAATGTGTCCGGTAAAGTAATTCGTGCTATCCCCGATAGGAGTGAATCCTTGTCCGTCATCCCAAGTTATTGTAGAGGAACAATCAATATCCCCAACTATTTTATAGTAGGAATTAAGATGGTTTTTGATCATCTGTAATTCCTCGCAATTAGCCAAAACATAAGGGTCTTCAGCCGTTCCCTGATGAGGGAATGCTTGTGAATAAACAGTATTCGATAAAGCCGATTCGTTGTCTACTTGATCCCAAGATTTTATAGCGAACCAGTGATCTTCTTGGGGGTCGAGATTAGTTAGGGTAATTTGTTCGGGGTGGCCTGTTTGTTGAGGGATAAGGTTGCTGGGAGTAACATCTAATCCCTCCTCCCAGTTATTATTTGTGACGGGGGAGAAATATTTCTTAATTTGATATTTATCTAAACCGTGAGCATCAGCAGGAGTGTGCCAACTTAATATTATCTGACCGCTTTCTTCTCCTGGAGCGGCGTAAAGATCAGCGATAGTGACCGGAGGAGTAGCATCAAGAATAATAGAGGCTGTTTGATGATCTTGCCCAATATTACCAGGGGCATCTTTAACCCAAAGGAAGAGAATTTTCTCGCCATCGCTTTCCGACAAAGTAAAATTAGTCGGAAGATTAGATTGCCATTGCAAACTAGTAGAAGGAGGTGGAGATGCTTGGTCTTCTGCTAAAAACCAAGCGGCGACATCATCATTC
>Ga0307990_1001819_pt1 | contig 17630 bp, 14 predicted proteins | sample EllFjometagen129_FD_203168 | JGI IMG/M metagenome (GOLD analysis project Ga0307990, IMG submission 203168) | Marine microbial communities from Ellis Fjord, Antarctic Ocean - #129 | ecosystem: Environmental > Aquatic > Marine > Unclassified | place: Southern Ocean | collected 2014-10-08
CCACCAAGACCCATTTGAGCGATATCCAGATTCAGACATATCTCTTCCCTGGCATCCGGGATATTGTAGATACGCTCCTGATGATTGCGATGACGCGCCCGGTAAAGATCTTCCGCTGTGTAATGCAACGCTGAGATAAAGATAGGCTGCTCCGCTTTAATCAGCACACCATCTCCATCTTCATCGGTCAGCGCAAGCCAGCGTACATCACTCTTAGCTCCGCAATCCTGCGGCTTGATGTAATCAACATACTGCTGTGTGACCGTGCTCTCATAGTATCCGAGATCACTACCTGTGTTGCGGTCAATATAGTTTTCCCATGGGCCACGCCCATAGTAAGCCATATTCTCAAGCGATTTATCAAGCATCATACTAACACCCATACGCGGGAGCGCCGGCATCTTTCCAACCGGAATAATGGTGTGCTGCACTGAGATAACTCCGTCACCGCTGATCAGGTATTCACTCTGATGTTGGAAGCGTGCGCTCTTAAATCCACAGGCATCCACCTCAGTCAGCACGCGTACAGCCTGATCAGATATCTTCTCAACCGTAATAGACCGGGCGTGATAGGATATCTGAGAGAGGCCGGATTCGAAAAAGTCCTTGCGCATCCAGTTGTCATTATCCATAAAAGCTCTGAAGGCATTGACCTTGGGACCATGAGTAATACCAGCCTTGTCAGCCATCACAACTTTGTCGTCATAGGAAAGTTCTGCAATGGTTCCCGACTGGCGACAGAATACGAGCTTAAAATCTTTTCCTTCTATGATAACCGAGTCATCATTCTCGGCAACCTTTACCCTTGGCAGGTCACTGATCTTCTCAACATCCGCTTTCACAACAGCGGCCTTTGAACTGAAAGCCAGCTGACTCGCTGCAATTTCATATCCCTTTGGTGCCCAGAGTGTATCTTTCTTCAAGCAGAATCTGATCCGGTATAGATATTCAGCTCCCTCAAGAGGCTTAACAAGCGGCACTTTAATTTTAATCGTTTTGCAGCTCAGCGGTGCCACGTTCGGAAGGTCGAGCTTGCCGTCATCAGTTACCTTGCCATCACAGGTCAGCTCCCAGAAGGCATTAAAGGCAGAGGAGGGAGTGAATCCAAAGCGGTTCCATATCTCAACACTACCCAGTGCAGCATTGTCGGAGATGGCCATAATATTCTGATGGACACGCTTAACCTCAATCAGCTTGGGGGTCACCTTCCGGTCCGGACCAATCACTCCGTTACAGACAAAGTTACCGTCATTAGGCATGTCATCAAAATCACCGCCATAAGCCAGATAGCGCTTACGCTTGCCATCAGAGCCAACACGATCGGTATACTTCCAGATAGCCTGATCAACCCAGTCCCAGATACAGCCACCGGACAATGAATCGCTGGAGTAATTGGCCTCCCAGTACTCTTTAAAGTTACCCATTGCATTACCCATGGCATGGGCATATTCACACATAAAGAAAGGTTTTTCAGTATTTTTGCCACGTTTATAAAGCCACTCAACCGTTGGATACATGCGGCTGTCCACATCCGCAAATTCGTTAGCCCGCTCATAATGTATCGGCCGGGTATTATCCAGAGCATGCACGGCATCAATGGCAGCCTTAAAGTTTAATCCAGGTCCGGCCTCATTACCCATCGACCACATAAAGATGGAGGGATGATTCTTATAGTTCTCAACCTGGTTGACATTGCGTTCAACATGAGCGGCCTTCCATGACTCAACATGACTGAGAGACTCCTTGCCGTAACCCATGCCGTGACTCTCAACATTAGCCTCAGCTACCAGATAAATGCCATATTTATCACACAGGCGATACCAGTAATAGTTATTGGGATAATGAGATGTACGCACTGTATTAATATTGTGCCTCTTCATAAGCAGGACATCCTGCAGCATAACCTTGCGGCTGACACTGCGACCCTCGGCCGCATCGGTTTCATGACGATTAACCCCTTTAAATTTAATGGGCTTGCCATTAAAAAGAAGTGTGCCTCCTTTAATCTCCACCTGCCGGAATCCAACCTTGCAGCTCCGGATATCGGTAGAACCACCCGATGTGAGCTCCATTACAAGCGTATAGAGATAGGGACTCTCGGCAGACCACAGGGATGGTTCCTTGATGCCAACCTCAACCCTGGCTACCACATCTTGTCCATTGGCGTTAACAGCAAGTTTAACAACAGGCTCTGCCACCTTTTTGTCTTTTGCATCAAACAGAGTACTTTTAACAACCGCATCAGAGGCTTTTCCATTCAGCGAACGCACCTTCAGCTGCAAACCTAAAGTTGCGTTCTTATACTCGGAATCAAGTTTTGTGGTTGCCCAGAAGTCATGCAGTTCCACCGGCGGGGGAGAGAAGAGAGATACATCGCGGTAGATGCCGCTGAAACGGAACATATCCTGATCCTCCAGATAGGAACCATCCGACCAGCGATAAACCTGCACAGCCATCTGGTTCTGACCGGCTTTGAGATATTTGGTTAAATTAAACTCAGCCGGCAGTTTGCTGTCCTCGCTATAGCCGACATACTGACCATTAACCCACAGGTAAAAAGCGGAATAAACTCCATCAAAACGCACAAAAACAGGGCGTTTCTTCCAATCGGCAGGAACATCAAAGGCGGTCCGATAGGAGCTGACCGGATTATACGCCACTCCTATTAAAGGCGGAGTTCTGGCATGCGGATAACGGACGTTAGTATAAATCGGAATACCATATCCACGCATTTCAACACAACAAGGCACATCAATTGTGTACCAGTTACTGTCATCAAAATCTGTTTTAAAGAAGTTCTGCGGATTGTCTTCGGGAGAGCCATTCCACATATAGCTCCACTCTCCATTCAACAAAAGCTTATACGGCGTAACAGGTTCCTCATCAGAGAGAGCCGCCTTAACTGAGTTCAAGGGAAAACTGACAGCACGCGCCGGTTCACGATTAACTGAATTAACAGTTTCATCCTCCCACTCGCGAGCGGATAAAGACATTACAACCATAGATGATAGAATCAGTCCGTGACATTTTTTCATACTATAGACTCCATTTAAATCTGTTTCACACAAGCATATATCATATCTATATAGACTATCAAGCTGAATTGCAGGTTTAAATGCCCGCGCTTTTTAAAGGTGCAAGAAACCATTGTAATATTTGAATATTACGATATAATACAAGACGTTTAATCATTTTGTCAGGAGTCTGTCGGAACCGACCCCTAAATGTCCCAAATGCGGAGCATTAAAACTAAAGAAACAACTATCATCGTTTAGTGCCGGAAATAGCAGTAGCAGTGATTCTTTATCGTGTCCAACAGGCACGTGTCCAACAGGCACGTGTCCAACAGGCACGTGCCCAACAGGAACCTGCCCATTAGGTTAAGACCGTTCTCACGATTTTGCTATAAAGGGATTCTCAACGTATGTTGTGCTTGTTCCTAGCAGGAACGAATCGAAATCATGTACTGCAGAAAAAGGAAAATAACATGGAAAACGTAATTATCGCAGGACATGGATGCATGGCCGCTATTGATGTAGAACGATACTTGAAACTAAACTAAGGAGGAAAATAATAATGCTGAACACAAATCTAAAACACCTTGAAACTAAACAGGAAACTAACGACGTATTGAAAAAGAATAAGAATGTCATAATCTGTTGCGGACGAATGGGACCTATGTGTCTTCCGGTTTACGCGATTATGGAAAACCTGCGCGATAAATATCCAGATGTATCCTTCTTTGATCAGGATTTTGATGGCTCTGCAGCGTCTTATATACAAAACCTTCCTGAATGTGCCTCTTTCAACGGACTGCCATTCACCGTATATTTCAAAAATGGAAAAGTCGCAGCAGCCACAACCAGTATTCAAAACAAAAATCAGGTAACAGAAATTCTGGACAGGGAATTTGGTAAGCCATTGTGAAAACGTTAACACTAACGCTTGAAAATATGGATGATATCAAAGGCGTTACTTGCGAATATCCCGCTCCGCCTGATTGTTATTAAACGGGACGGTGAAGTCGTACGTGAAGACGAGGGCTTCTTTGCGGTGCTTGTAGAGTCGTTCGAGCAGGTTGCGGCGTTTAAAACACATCCAGATATTCAGAGAAAATGGTTTCATATATAACAAGAGCTCAATTTGGTTGCGGCTGAAAGCAGCTTTAGCTACTATCTCGGAGTTGCGTAAGTGCTGTATTGTGCAGAAATCTGAAATTATAAAACATTTTATTTAACCTGCCTTTTGTTTAATTCTCTAAAATGCTATAATCAGACCACAACAAGTGAGAGATTAATCAGGTTGGAAACAGCAATTAAAGAGAGACGATCGGTTTTTGCGGGGCATGTAGTTCCTTTTCTTATTTGGATCGGGGTGATATTTGCTTTGCCGGGCATTGAGAAGCTGGGTTTTACCACTCATATTCTCTATCCATGGGCATATATGATAAAATCAGCTCTGTGCGCAGTACTATTTCTGTGGCTCAAACCGTGGAGGATCTACAGCTCACTTGAGTTGCGCAATATCCTGCCGGCATTGCTGATTGGATTTGGAATCGCGTTGATCTGGATTGTGCCTGAGATGCCGCTTGTCGGCCGGTTTTTTCCCGCTTTTCAGGATTTCTACCATCGTTGGTTGATCATGATGCCGGGTACATTGCCATCCTACTATCCGGAGCTGCCGCCGGGCCATCTTTCCTGGAGTTATGCACCTGAGCGGGCGGGCTGGTTTCTGACTGTCATGAAGCTCTTCGGTTCGTGCTGTGTGATTGCGGTGATTGAGGAATTTTTCTTCAGGGGCTTTTTCTATCGGTGGCAGAGTCATGGCCGGTTTTGGCTGCAGCCGTTGTCGGAGTTTGATATGCAGGCTTTTCTGATCACGGTGGCAGTTTTTGGTCTTGAGCATGACCGCTGGTTGATGGGAATGGCGGCCGGAGCTGTTTATGGGCTCTTTGTTATTATCAGGGGTGACATCTGGGCTGCGGCTCTGGCGCACGGGGTCACCAATTTTCTGCTGGGGTTATATGTTATTATTACGCAGCAGTACGGTTTTTGGTAGTAATACGGTTTTACTGCTTAAAACAAAGCTGCCTGTTTGAATTATTTTAAAAGGAGTTTATACAAATTATGGCTGAAGCGAAGATTAACAGAGAGTATCTGCTGCGAATGGCGGGTGTTGCGGTTTTTATGTTTGGCATCTGTCTCTGGTCGCTTTATGACGGTCTGGTTGCCTGGCCTGAGAAGAACCGGGAGTTTGATAGGGTGCGCCCGGCACTGCTGGCTACCAATCTGACGGCAAAGGTCTGGATATCAAGAGTGGGGGAACACGGTCATTCGCCGCTTGAGCGCTGTTTTGCAGCGCATGAACTTAAAACCCCATCCCGGTTGGTTAAGAAAATTAATGAATTCAAAATGCCGGATAATTCAGATGAGAGTATGATCGCTCAATCCAGGGAGCGCGAGAGGAGTTCGCTGAAGGGGATTTTTGAGGGCAGTTTGTATGACAAACATGATTTGCAGGGTCAGATAGTCATGGCTGTTCTGACGGCTTTGGCGGCTTTATCGGTAGTCTGCTCGTTTGCCGTTAAGATACCTAGGCGTTACGTCACAGATATTAATGGCTTGAGCGGAAGCGGATTTGGCATTAAAACGATTAATTATGATGATATCGAGAGTATAGATTGGAAAAAGTGGGATAAAAAGGGTATAGTGCGATTATCAGTCAAGGGAGGTGAGGTTCATATTCTTGATGGATGGCATTTTTCCGGAATCAATGAGATTGTTGATACAATTGTGAAGCAGCGTCCGGAGTTGGGAATGGAGACAGAAACTTAGAGGTGGTATCTATCTCTATCCTGCAAAAGAGCGGAAGAATTTTATGAGAGTAATTGGAGTTATACCATCACGCTGGGGGTCCACAAGATTTCCGGGCAAGAGTTTGTATCCCATTTTAGGTAAGCCGCTGGTTGAATGGGTGGTTGCGGCTGTCCAGCGTTCCACCGAGCTGAATGAGCTTATGGTGGCAACTGATGACCAGCGCATAGCAGATGCGCTGAACGGCAGAGTCAAGGTGGTTATGACCCGTGCGGATCATCCGTCGGGAACCGACCGGGTGGCAGAGGCCGCCTGTGCTGAGGATGGTGATATTGTAGTTAATATACAGGGGGACGAACCCCTGATTGATCCAGATTTGATTGACCGCCTGGTTTTGCGAATGAAGGAGGATGCTGGCTGGGCAATGGGAACGGCTGCAACACCGCTTAAATCCATGGATGATCTGATGGCCCCGAGTGTGGTTAAAGTTGTGTTGGCTGAGGATGGCGCTGCTCTCTATTTTTCACGGTTGCCGATACCATGCCGTCGTGATGGGGCGGCCGATCTTGCTTCAGGTCTATATCTGCGCCACCTCGGGATATATGCCTATCGCGGGGCTTTTTTGAATCGGCTGGTGAAAGAGCCGCCTTGTTTGCTTGAACAAACGGAGTCGCTTGAGCAGTTGCGTGCATTATATATCGGAGGACGCATTGCGGTGATTAAAACCGATGATGAAGGAATTGGGGTCGATCGTCCAGAGGATGTTTCCAGAGTTGAGAAAATTTTAAAGATTATGGAGGTTCAGAATGGATAAAGCCAAGGTTAAGAAAGTTAGAGCAGGTAAAGTTGTTTTTGGCGCAAAGAAGCTGGCGTTTATTGCCGGACCTTGTGTTATTGAGTCGGTTGAAGGAGTTATGGTACTGGCCGACAAACTGGTGGCCCTGGCGGCTGGCATGGATGTTCCACTGGTTTTTAAGGCCTCTTTTGATAAAGCTAACCGTACCTCACTGGATTCATATAGAGGTCCCGGGCTGAAAGAGGGACTGGCTATTCTTAAGGAGGTCAAACATCGCTTTAACGTGCCGATTCTGACCGACATCCACGATGCCTCGCAGGCTGAAGCCGTGGCCGAGGTGGTTGATATTTTGCAGATTCCTGCATTTCTAAGTCGGCAGACAGATCTTGTTGTGGCAGCAGCGCGGACAGGCCGGGTTGTCAATATCAAGAAGGCCCAGTTTATGGCTCCTGAGGATATGATCAACGTGGTCGAAAAGGTCCGGCAGAGCGGTAATGAAAATATAATTATGACCGAGCGTGGTGCCAGCTTCGGTTATCGTAATCTGGTTGCGGATATGCGTAGTTTGCTGATTATGCGTGATTTCGGTTACCCGGTTGTGTTTGATGCAACTCACAGCGTTCAGCGGCCGGGAGGTTTCGGCACTGAAAGCGGGGGTGATGGCAAGTGGGCTCCGGCTTTGGCCAGAGCTGCGGTTGCCACCGGGGTTGACGGCGTGTTTATGGAAACGCACCTCAATCCGGCCGAGGCGCTCTCTGATAAAGCCAACGCGATTGAGTTTAGTAAGTTGAAAAAACTCTGGAAAAAACTGGCATATATTAATGATATTTTCTAATATAAGATTAATTTTGATACTTGTATTGTCTGCCTTTGTATGCACTGCAGGGGATTTGAGTGATAGTGAAGTGGATGAGCTGTTCAACCGCCATAAAGCTGTTCTCTGGCAGCCTCTGGCCAAAAGCTGGGCGGGGGTCAAGGCAAAGATGGCTGCTCCGGTTGAGAATCTCAGTATTCCTCTGGAGTATTATGACAGCGGATTGGTTAAGGCGCGCCTTTTTGCAGTAAAAGCCCAGATTTTTACCAACGGCCTTGTATTTGCAACCGGCGTCAGGGTTAATCTTTACAATGAAAAAGGTAAGCCGAATGGTTTTTTAAAGGCCGAGGACTGCCTTTTTGATCGAAATGAATCGCATGGCTACTGCCGTGGTGCGGTTGAGGTGGTTAAGGACACAGATTTGATAAAAGGTGTTGGTATGTACTTTTCAATTCCAAATGAATTTATTAAGATACTATCAAATTGTGAAATACAAACTGGAAGATTTAAAGCGAATTTAGGGAGGTTATTGTGAAAATTGTATATGGGGTGATTTTATTGCTGGCTTTGTCCGGCGGGATGCTGAGTTTTGCCGAGGATGCAAAAGAGGGTGATGATAAGAAAAAAGAGGCGGTAGCTGTTGGAAAACGTAAAGCAACCATCACGGCAGATAAGATTGAGTTTGACAATAAAGAGGGAGTCATCCTCTTCGATAAGAACGTTTTGGTTGATGATGAACAGTTTACTATGCGTTCTGACCGGCTGATTGTTTTTATGGCGGGCACAAATGATGTTGACCAGATTATGGCAATAGGTCATGTATCTCTGACTAATGAGAACCGTAGTGCTAAATGTGATAAAGCGGTTTATACCCGTAAGGATTCACAGATTGTTCTGACGGGAAATGCCGTTTTAGAGCAAGGTGGCGATAAGGCCGGGGCGGTATCCGGTCCTCAAATTGCAATCTGGCTTGACGATGAAAAAGTTGAGGTTCGCGGCGGTGGCAAAGTAACCCTCCCGCCGGACACATTTAAAAGTGTGGACAAAAAGTTGGTTCCGTGATTCAATAAAAGCAATCTAATGAATGTAAGTATGGATTTTTTAAACGAAACTGTGATAACCGGGCAACATGATTTGATTGCATCCGGACTGGTAAAGCGTTATGGGCAGCGTACTGTGGTTGACGGCATATCTTTATATGCGGATTGCGGTGAGATTGTAGGCTTACTTGGACCCAATGGAGCCGGTAAAACGACAACTTTTTATATGGTTGTGGGGCTTTTACATCCCAATGAGGGGGTAGTTAAATTTAAAAATAAAGTGGTTACCAGAATGCCGGTTTTCAAAAGAGCACGTATGGGACTAGGTTATCTTGCCCAGGAGGCTTCTATCTTTAGAAAACTCACTGTGGAAGAGAACATTCTGGCTATTCTTGAAACCATGAAACTGAGTGCCGCTGTTCGCAGAGAACGTCTTGATGAGTTGATGGAGAGTCTCAGCCTTAAAAAAGTTGCCAGGCAAAGGGCGTATACCCTCAGCGGCGGTGAGAGACGGAAGCTTGAAATTGCCCGTGCTCTGGTGAGGAAGCCCTCCATTCTTATGCTTGATGAGCCTTTTAGCGGAGTCGATCCGCTGGCCGTAAATGATATTCAGGAAATTGTCAGAGGACTGCGTGACAAGGGGCTCGGTATTATAATCACAGATCATAACGTGCGTGAGACATTGTCGGTTGTGGATCGGGCCTATATGGTTTATGAAGGAAAGATTCTGCGCGAGGGAACAAGTGATGAGCTTGTTAATGACCCGCTGGCACGGGAGTTTTATCTGGGTGAAAATTTCAGAATGTAATTAGGTTGTGTTTCTACAATAAAAAAAAAGAAAGGAAATAAACATGTCAATTGAAGTAACATTAAGACATAATTCAGCTAATGAGGATTTAAAACAATATGCGCAAACCAGAGCTGAAAAAATTATTTTGCTGTTTCCCAAAGTGGACAGCGTTCACGTCATTTTAGATATGCAGCGTCATCTTTACGAGGCTGAGTTCATTGTCCATCAAAAAGGTATGACCGCCGTTGGCGTTAAGGAACATGCCGCCAATCCGCAGGCTGTAATTGATACAGCCGCTGCACGTGCTGAAAAACAGCTGAAAAAGATGCATGACAAGAAGGTTCTGGTTCACCATGGGACAAGAGCCTGACTCTTTTATGAGTGATATACCACAGAGTAAAGTAACCGTCCCGGTTATTACCGTGAGAGATTTCATGGATAATGCAGCGGGGCGGTTTACTATGGAACTTGTAGCCGGTCGGGACGGGCTGGACAAGGTTATCGATGAACCTGTAGTTCACCGGCCCGGGTTGGCACTCTCCGGTTTTTATGATCATTTTGCCGCTGAACGCATTCAGGTTATCGGCATGGCTGAATATACCTTTATTCAGGTTATGAGCGAGGCGGAGCGCATTGCCTGTTTTAAAACAATGTTTGATCACAATGTTCCCTGCATCGTTTTCCCCGGAGGCAATCAGATTTTTCCTTCGGTGCTCAAACTTGCGGAGTGCTACGGTGTTGTGGTCTTTAAATCACCGGATTTAACCCGTTACTTTATGATGTCGGCCATGGTTCTGCTTGAGGAATTGTCATCGCCGCGTTGTAAAATTCATGCTACGATGGTTGATGTTTCGGGCATGGGCGTTCTGCTTGAGGGTAAGTCCGGACTTGGAAAAAGCGAGACTGCGCTTGGTCTTATTAAAAGGGGGCATGCTCTGGTTGCAGATGATTTAACATGTGTCAGACGGCATGGAATCAACCATCTTGTTGCAACTTCAACCGAGACAGCGCGTGATTTTATGGAAATCCGTGGTATTGGGATGTTGAACATAAGGCAGGTTTTCGGGGTGGGTGCTGTCCGTCGCGAAAAGCAGATAGATCTTGTTCTGACATTGATGCGACAGAGTGAGGTTGAGCATAGCCTTGACCGTACCGGCTGTGAACAGCTGACGCGTGATTTTCTTGGAGTTCAGCTACCTCAGAGGATTATCCCTGTTGCTCCGGGAAGAAGTCTAGTGAATCTGGCTGAAACAGCGGCTCAGGAGCAGAAACTTCGTATGTCAGGTTATGTGGCGGTTGAAGAGCTGGATAAAAGAATTTTAGAGTTACATTCCAAAAAGGAGATTGGTCGTGGGTGATGCTGATGCGGACAGAGAGAACCGGGAGGTTGTTTTGATGAATAAGTACGGGATGCATGTGCGTCCCGCTGGCTTGTTTGCCAAGGCGGCATCCAGATTTAAGGCTGATATCTATGTTGAGAAGAATGGTGTTGTCGTTTCCGGTAAAAGTATTATGGCGTTAATGACACTGGAGGCAGTCTGCGGAACACCACTGATATTATCTGCCATCGGTGAGCAGGGGACAGAGGCTCTTGATGAATTGGAGGGGCTGATTGCCCGTAAGTTCGATATACCCGATGAACAGTAACAGAAGTGAAATGAGTCAGCAGTTATGATTAAAACGGGTGGTGAAATGAGAGAGTTTACAGGTTTACCTGCATCGCATGGTCAGGTTGTCGGACCTGCATATGTTTTCCGTAAAAAGGGGCGTGAGCAGGTTCTTAATTATTCGATCAGTGTGGACCAGGTCGCCCCTGAAATCAGAAGATTAAATGATGCTTTTTCTCTGACACGCAATCAGATTCACTCCCTTGCTACCGAGCTAAGCAGACGTGTCGGTAGTGCTGAGGCCTCAATTTTCGAAGGCCACGTAATGATTCTCGAAGATCCTGTGGTTGTCGATAAGTGCCAGAATGAGATCAAAACGGAACTTTGCAACGCTGAGTGGGCTGTACATCAGGTGGCCTCCGCTTATGCTGCTGTTTTTGAGAACATGGAGGATGAATATCTACGCGAGCGTGCTAATGATATTTATGATATAGGCAGCCGTTTAATTAGAAATCTTCAGGGTAAAGGCGATTCTATCTCCGTTCTTCCCTCAAAACCCTGCGTTATTGTTGCAGATGAGATAAGCCCCTCTGAAACAATTGCGTTTCCTCGTCATCTCATCCTTGGTTTTGTTACCAATCGAGGAAGTATGACCTCGCACGCATCACTGCTCTCTCGTGCGCTGGGAATTCCAGCAGTGGTAGGTATTGAAAATCTCTCCGAGATTGCATCTAATGGGGAGTATCTGCTGGTTGATGGAACTAACGGCAGGGTTGTCCTCAATCCTGATCAGGCAGCAATTGATGAATTAAATAAAGCGGTTAAGATCAGCAGGAGCTTTAATGAATCTCTGGAAGAGCTGAAGGGGTGCCCCGGGCAGACAAAAGATGGATATAGAGTTCCTCTTATTGCTAATATTGACTCCAGCACCGCCATGACCGAACTCTACGCTGTTGGCGCTGAGGGCGTTGGCTTATATCGGACTGAGTATATCTGGCTTAGACTTAATCGCGAACCAAGTGAGGAGGAGCAGGTTGAGGCCTATACCAGGGTTGTGCGGGCATTAGCTGCAGACCAGGAGATCACTATCCGCGTTTTTGATCTCGGGGGTGATAAAATTTTATCAGATGACTGCAACATGGAGGCAAATCCGTTCCTGGGCAATCGCTCAATTCGCTATCTGCTGCGTAATCCGGATGTTTTCAGATCTCAGCTTCGCGCTGTGCTTCGGGCTAGCGCACATGGCAGACTTCAGATCTTATACCCTATGATCAGTGTGCTGGAGGAGCTGCTTGAAGCCAATAAGATACTTGCTGAGTGCATGGATGAACTTCGCCGTGAGGGAATACGTTTTGATGAGAATGTCAAGAGAGGGGTTATGATTGAGGTTCCAAGTGCCGCCTTAATCGCAGAGTCGCTCGCTGAAGAGTGTGATTTCTTTTCATTGGGAACCAACGATTTAATACAATATACGCTCGCAGTCGACAGACTGAATGAGACAATCGCCCGCTTGTATCAGCCGGCACATCCGTCGGTCCTGCGCCTGATTGATATGACCATTAAAGCCGGACATGATAACAACAATAAAATATCGGTTTGCGGAGAGATGGCCTCCGACCCGGTAATGGCCGTGCTTATGTTTGGCATGGGGGTGGATGAGTTCAGTATGAACCCTAACTCCATTCCGATTGTTAAAAAGGTATTTAGTTGTATCAGCCGAGATGATGCTTTGAAATTGGCTGCTGATGTCCGCAATATGTACTCTAAAATGGCCGGAGAGATTTATCAGTATTGCAAAGACAAGTTATTTGAGCTGGTTCCTGGTGTTCCTTTTTAGTTCTCTCTTCCTGCGTTTCCACTGGAAAAGTAACTCCATTTGTGATATAAATTCAAAACCTGTTTTTTTGATCCATGGGTTTGTTTTTTAGTCCTTTTACAAGGTGATATATGAATTTAATTAAGAAGATTTTCGGAAGTAAGTATGAACGCGATGTTAAGCGCATGCAGCCTTTGGTTCAGCGTATAAATGAACTGGAAGAGAGCTACCAGTCACTCTCGGAAGATCAGATTAAAGCAAAAACCGGTGAGTTTAAAGAGCGTATTCAGGAGGGTGAAACATTGGATGACATTCTTTGTGAAGCTTTTGCTGTTGCTAAGAATGCCTGCCGCAGACTCTGCGGAACAAGCTGCGATGTCTGCGGACGTGATCTTCCCTGGGATATGGTGCCTTTTGATGTGCAGCTGATCGGCGGTATATCTCTGCATCAGGGCAAAATAGCTGAGATGCAAACCGGTGAAGGAAAGACCTTGTCCGCGGCACTCCCGCTTTACCTGAATGCCCTCAGCGGCAATAATGTGCGCCTGGTAACAGTGAATGACTATCTGGCCCTCCGGGATGCTGAGTGGATGGGTCATCTCTATGAATATCTTGGTCTGACAGTTGGATGTATTCAAAACAGTATGTCTCCATATGAGCGCCGTGAACAGTACGCCTGTGATATCACCTACGGAACAAACAGTGAGTTCGGCTTCGATTACCTGCGTGATAACGGTATGGCCACCGAGCCGGATCAGGTTGTGCAAAGCGGACATTTCTATGCAATTATCGATGAGGTAGATTCCATCCTGATTGATGAAGCCCGAACCCCTCTTATTATTTCAGGCCCGGCGGCCCACTCTTCAACGGCACAGTACTCTGAACTCAGACCCCGACTCAGCACTCTTGTGCGCGATCAGCAGGAGATCTGCAACCGCTACATATCCGAGGTCAGCAAACTCTTGGACGATCAGGATATTGAAGCAGCCATGCATAAGCTTTATCAGGTTTATCACGGTATGCCGAAACATAAGAAGTTTTTACATATGATTGAAGATCCTGCGGTGCGCAAGCTGCATGAGCAGGTTGAAAACCAGATGTTGACTGAGATGCGTAAAGAGCTGGCACGCGGTTTGCTTGAGGAGCTGCTTTTTACCATCGACGAACGCTCACGCGAGGTATCCCTTACGGATCGCGGCAGCGAAATTCTTTCCCCTGAAGATCCCGAGATGTTTGTGATGCCGGATCTTGTGACTGCGCTGGCAGAACTTGATGGCGATAAAGAGCTCTCTGCTGAAGATCGTGCACACAAGAGTCAGGAACTGCAATCTGATTTCATGATTCGCAGCGAAAGAGTGCATAATGTCGACCAGTTGCTGCGAGCCTTCTGTCTTTATGAAAAGGATGTGGATTATGTGGTTCAGGAGAATCATGTCTATATTGTTGATGAGTATACCGGACGTGTTCTTCCCGGACGTCGCTGGAGCGATGGTCTGCATCAGGCGGTCGAAGCTAAGGAGCAGGTTCAGATAGAACGGGAAACCCAGACTCTGGCAACTATTACGATTCAGAACTACTTCCGGCTTTACGAGAAGCTGGCCGGAATGACAGGTACGGCGGAAACCGAAGCCTCCGAATTTCATGATATCTACACTCTTGATGTTACCGTTATTCCTACAAATCGTCCTGTTCGGCGGGTTGATGGTAATGACCGTATTTATAAGACTCAGCGCGAGAAATTCAGAGCCATCATCAATGAGGTTGTGACCTGTCATAACAATAAGCAGCCGGTTCTGCTTGGAACGGTAACGGTTGATACTTCGGAGGTGCTTAGCCGGATGTTACGTATGGCTAAGATTCCGCATAATGTTTTAAACGCTAAAAATCACGCACGTGAAGCTGAAATTGTATCAATGGCAGGACAACCTGGCGCTGTGACTATCGCTACGAATATGGCCGGACGAGGAACTGATATTAAACTTGGCCCTGAAGTTGTCTGGGTGCCGGTTTCAACCATAAAATCTCAGGTTGGTCTGGCAGAGAAGTATGACAATGGGCCCAAAACCCTGCGCCAGTTACTGGTTGATAAACCCTGTGGACTGCATGTTGTGGGTTCAGAGCGGCATGAATCGCGTCGAATCGACCGTCAGTTACGTGGTCGTTGTGCCCGTCAGGGTGACCCTGGTTCATCCCAGTTCTATATTTCACTTGAGGACAGCCTGATGCGTCTCTTTGGCTCCGACAAGATCTCGGGCATAATGACCCGCTTGGGGATGGAGGAGGGTGAGGCGCTGGAGCATAAATGGCTGAACCGTTCAGTCGAGACTGCGCAGAGACGAGTTGAACAGCAGAATTTCGCGATACGTAAGCGCACCCTTGAGTATGATGATGTCATGAATAAACAACGTTCAGTTGTTTATAAACTGCGCGGTGAAATTCTGACCTCAGAACAATCACATGATATGATTCTTGATGTCTTTAATGACCTGGTTCTTACGCAATGTGAGGGCTTTCTTTTCTCAGCCAAGGATGCCGTTCCGCTGGATCTGGTGGAATGGGTCACCGAAATATTCCCGATTGCTCTGAAGCTGGAGGATGTTGCCGGGTTCAAGGGAAAGCCTGAACAGGCCGGGGATCTGATCTATGGCAAGGTGCGGGATGCATATGAACTTAAGTGTTCAATCGAGGATCAGAGGGTTCTGCCTCTGATGGAACGGGCTGTGTTTCTACGTTGTATCGATGAACAGTGGCAGGATTATTTGCGGGCTATGGATGAGTTGCGCCACGGTGTTAATCTGCGTGCTTATGGACAGCGTGATCCGCTGATTGAATACAAGCGCGAGGCGTTCGAGATGTTTGAGTCATTGATGAATAACATCAAAACAGAGGTCGTTAATATGGCCTTTAAAACAACGACAGTACAGAATTTCAATGCCGTCCTGGAGGGAGCCGGTGCTGATCAGTCAAATGTTCAAATGCTGCATGCCGGTATGAATATGCTTGATGCACCGCAACAGCCGCAGGCTTCCGGACCTCGTCAACCGGTTTCTTCCGGGGTTTCGCAGGCGGCGCAGGCCGGGTTTGATGCCATGCTGCACTCTATGGAAGAGGGCGGTGCTCAACAACAGGTGACAACCACCCCTGTTTCGGCAAAGCACACGGTCGGACGCAATGATCCCTGCCCTTGCGGAAGCGGAAAGAAATACAAAAAATGTTGTGGACGGGGGGTGTAATCAGGCCCAATACCCAATATCCAATATCCAACAAGGAATAACCAACCGAACTTGGATATTGGAAATTCCTTGTTGGCTGTTGGATATTCAAATGGAGAACGGGATGAATATTTGTTTACGGCATCGTGTTTTATTAATAGTTCTGCTAGTGCTCACAAGCGCATTACATCTAGCTTATGCACGCGAGAATACGTTCTCTTCTTTTAAGTACGCCACTCCGATTATACTACCTCCTGTCGGCTCCGCTCGGTTAGCAGAACTTGGTCTGAGTGATGATTTGTATGGTGGTCTGCGTGAAGATCTGGCCGATCTCAGAGTTGTTCAAGACTCAAATAAGAGCTCCATGCCGGTTATGGTCAGGTCGTTGAAAGAGAGGGTTCACCAGAGAGTGACCACTCCGGTTGAGTTTGAGAGTGTTAAGCGATATCGGCTTGAGGGCGGTCAACCGGTAATCGTTGTTAAACGTAGCGCCCCAGCGTCATCTGAATTACTCACTGGAGCGGCAGTCCACATCAACCGAGTCAACTATTATGCAGAGCTCAGGGTGGAAAGCTCGGTTGACGGCCTCAGTTGGAGAGCTTTGGATGGAGCTTTCTGTGTTATGAATATGGATGCTCCAGCTCAGTTCGCATATAGGAGCCAAATAATATCCTTTAGGCCGGTAAACAGCAGTTATTTAAAGCTGACGGTTGTCAAGTTGAAGACGCTGGCTGAAAGTCATGCCGCAATATCCCTAAGCAATTTTCAGATTGATTGGGTCGATGGTCTTTCCTCCCGCACAGAGGTTGTTGAAAAGGATGTCGTTGTATCTCACAAGTTTACTCCTGTATCTGAGCCACCTGTGGAGTTGAAAAAAAGATTTTCCGGCAGAGAACTCATTATGTTTGAGTCCAGCAGGGCTCCCCTTAACGCAATTAAACTCTCATCAGAGGGCGGTTGGTTTAAATCAGGGTACACTCTTTTGGGACGTGTTGGCGGCAGAAATGACGCAGGAGCGGAGTGGCGGGTTCTCTCACGGGGGACTATTTTTGATCTGAAGTATGAGAAACTTATCCACGAAGATCTGGAAATAGAATTTGATGAATTCCGTAGTTCTCTGTATGCACTGGTATTCGAAGAGAATGTGCCTCTCTGGAATGGCTCAGTTGCAGCTGTTTATGGCCCAGTCTATCATGCATATTTTCAGATTTTGCCGGGTTACTCCTACACGCTTCTGAGCAACCATCCTGATGCCGCTCCGGTTGCCGGATTTAATACATCTAACCTGGAGTTGCTGTTGTTAAAAGGGGTTGCGCCCGTCAAAGCAAGGGTCGGTACCTTGTTGGAGAATAAAAGTTGGAAAAAACGGGGGTGGGGTTATTTCACCAAAGACAAGATGTTTGTGCTGCCGGTTGCGGTTGTAGCGGCTCTTATAATTGCACTACTGCTTTTTGTTATGATCGGCAGCATTGGCAACCGCAAAAAACCGTTTAAGATTGCACCCCGCCCGATCCTTAAAAGATAGTTAAGAAGTTCTAAAGTTCTAAAGCTGCTTTTAGCCGCAACCAAACTAAGCGCTTGTGATGTACGGGCCCATATTCTCTAAATATCCCCTTGTGTGTTAGCCGCCGCAGCTTTAGAAGAAAACACTGCGTATTTTGGAAATAAGGGAGTACAGATATTGTTCGTAAACGTAGGTCCGGTTTCCAACCGGACAATCCCGATAAAATCGGGATCTACAG
>Ga0307990_1001820_pt1 | contig 17621 bp, 15 predicted proteins | sample EllFjometagen129_FD_203168 | JGI IMG/M metagenome (GOLD analysis project Ga0307990, IMG submission 203168) | Marine microbial communities from Ellis Fjord, Antarctic Ocean - #129 | ecosystem: Environmental > Aquatic > Marine > Unclassified | place: Southern Ocean | collected 2014-10-08
GTTTATAGTGAGGAGTTGCTACCCGGGCATCCACTAAGCGATCTCATCAAGACCGGAGAACGTCCAAACTTTGATGGATTGGTTCAGGTATTGAATTGCCTGCTTGGAGTGATAAAGGAGATGATACGCATTGGTTTCTTGCATCGTGATATCAAACCGGCCAATATCATGGTCACAGGAGATGAAGCCAGACCCTACGTGGTTCTGGATATGGGTATTGCGTATAAAATGCATGGCACACAATTGACACAAGGTGCCACCCCTCCAGGAACGCTGCGCTATATGGCCCCGGAGTTATTGAGCCCTGATTACAAAGACATGATGGACTTTCGATGCGATCTCTACGCAGCTGGGCTATCGATTTATGAATACGCCAGTGGCATTCAACCCTTTGCACCTCGCCCGGAGAATCCGTATGCTACGATGTATCGTATCATGCATGAGAGACCGAGCAAGCTCGAAACTCTACGTGATGATCTGCCGCTTAGATTCTGTCGCATGATTGATCGCTGTATAAGAAAAAGGCCAGCCCTGCGATATGCACGTCTTGACCTGTTGGAAAATGAATTGCAGGAGATTCTCAGATGAAAATTTATGCACAACATGGATATGGACCCAAGGATAAAATTGAAAGAGGTTTGCAGGGAAATATGATCCAGGGAGCCATCCTGAGTCCCAAGTATCTTACGCCCCCAAAAATGAATGATCAGATTGTCAATCTATGCGGAAACAGCGGGAATGTATTAATAGATCCTGAATTCTACGCAGCGCCTTACATCGGCAAGCCCAATGCCCATTTGGGATCTTTGGAGGTTTGGGAGCACTTTGCCTCGCCCCGTCGTTCAGCGTTGATTGCGGGGACTGCGATTAGGCCAACTATTGAAGTTCATTTAAAAAGTCAGTCAGAGTATCCGGTTAGCGCATTCGTTTCTCCTAATCTATACGTACAGAAGGCTGATTCCATTAATGCGGCGGTTGCATTGAACTTTATCAGCCAGGCCAAGAAAGTTGCTAAAGAAATGGGCGACAAAGAAGTTTATGCTACTTTGGCGCTGGACCGGGATGTCTTAAATTCGGATCGTGCCTTTCATGATTTGTTGGATGCCCTTACGTCTCTTGAGGTTCCGCCAGATGGTTTTTATGTGCTTATTGGTAGCGGAGTAGATGATAATCTGGGCAGGCAAGTTCGTTCTGATCTCTATGATGACCATGTCATTGCGGGTTGGATGATGATTAATCATGTACTCTCTATTAATGGTTTTAAGGTTGTGAATGCTTGTTCTGACATGTTGAGCCCATTGTTGGGTGTTTGCGGTGCTTATGCTGGAGCTACGGGGTGGTTTTCCAATCTTAGGCAATTCACCATGGGACGTTATATTAAGGCTGAAAAAGGGGGTGGTAGTCAGCCATTGATTCGGTATGTGAGTGTCCCCTTGATGTCTCGTATTAAACTAACAGATTTTACGAATTATGCGGCTGTTCTGCCAATTGTTGCCAACCGTTTGCCCACAGATAGTTACTATGCAGAGGAACCCACTCGAACAGAGGAAGTTTTACAATGCTGGGAAGCACTTACTGCATTGAGCAACGACGCTATAACCGGTGATATTGAATCAGACCTGAGTGCTTACGAGAGAAGAATCGATCAAGCCAATACCCTTTGGAGCGATTTGATGGAGCAGGGCTTTTCTCAGGATATTGAAGCACATTTGGAAAAATTGAATGCGATATTACAAGGGGTTAGGCTTTTTAGGCAATGGGCAGAGATGGCATAGACATGCTGGCAATCTTATGAATGGTTTGATGATAGTGACGCGTCGACAATGGCTTTTGAGGGCGCGGCGTGAAGAACGGCGTGATAGATGTATCTTCCGGTTGGAAGCCCCATAGGCCGACCTTGATGCGTTTGAAGGTTTCGATGTAGGGCAAGGCATTTTTACAGATATGAAAAGGCAAGACAACAATCGCTTGATGGGCAAAATAACGGTAGCGTGCGGCCTGGGTCATGGCTTTGCGCCAGTTGTACAGTTTCAATTCAAACGCACGCATTGTGGGTTTGGCCTGAGTTATAAAGGAAGACGCGTCAGGAAAGGAGTGGGCACCTGTGTCGGCCCAAGCCACCCAAACCAGGTCGGCAATGCCATAGCCATTGACCGGGATCTCTCTGGCAAAGCAAAATTTCGTTTTTTTGGAACTTCGATGCACTTGTGCCTGCCGATCATGATAAGCTTGGGCAAAGGCCAGTGTGAAATAGTCCTCTGCTGTGTTTGCTCCGGTGTGACCAGGAAGATTTCGGCGTGGTTCGCTAAAGGCATATTTAGGAATTTGAATTGTGTTTTCACCAACCGTCATTGTTCTATCCAAAACCAGCGAAATTTATTTAAAACCACAGGCTCGCCCAATGGCGAGCCCATTTCCTTCGGCACTGACAGCCAAAAGGCATGGCCGATGAGTATGATCAAGTATAGATGCGGCTTAGATGAAAGTCTACATTGTTTTTACACATGTAGTTGCGGTTAGAGACGAGAAACGGTCACTGTTAAGATGGGGAAAGTTAAGCGATGAGTGAAGAAAAAGAATCCATTCCCGACATTCCGTCTTTTAAGGAGGACCAGATTTCACAACTGCCTGCTTTGGAGTTGTTGCAGAAGCTGGGGTATGTGTATTTGAGTCCGGAGGAGGCGGTGGGGGCTCGTGGGGGGCGTTTGGCTGGGGTGTTGCTGGAGGGGGTGCTGGCTGAGCAGTTACGCAAGATGAATGTGATCAGCTTTAAGGGACGCGAGTTGCCGTTCAGTGAGGGTAATATCCTGGCTGGGGTGCAGGCGTTGAAGGAGGTGGTGTACGATGGTCTGGTGCGTACAAATGAGGCCATCTATGATTTGTTGTGTCTGGGTAAGAGCATGCAGCAGGCGATTGATGGGGATGCCAAGAGCTTCCAACTGAACTTTATTGACTGGAGGCACCCGAAGAACAATGTGTTTCATGTGACTGAGGAGTTTGTGGTTGAACGCACGGGCAGTCATGAGACACGCCGGCCGGATATTGTGTTGTTTGTCAATGGCATTCCCTTGGTGGTGATGGAGTGCAAGCGTCCAGACATGAAGGATGCCATGGGCCAGGCGATCAGTCAGCAGATTCGCAATCAGCATGAAGATGAGATTCCCAGGTTGTTTGTCTATGCCCAGTTGCTTATGGCAGTGTCCAAGAATGAGGCTCGGTATGCGACGGTGGGTACGCCTGCGAAGTTTTGGTCTGTGTGGCAGGAATCTCTGGGGGCGGACGAAGAGGCTCGGCTAAAGGATTTGGTGAGCATTCCATTGTCTGAGGCTCAGGTTGAGAAGATCCTGGCCAATCGTGCCATGTGGGTGGCAGAGGCACGGCCTGCGTATGGTCAGTTGGAACGGGAGGTCACGGCCCAGGATCGGGGTGTGTACGCCCTGTGTAGGCCGGAGCGGTTGTTGGAATTGGTGTTTCGGTTTATTGTGTTTGATGCGGGCGAAAAGAAGATCGCTCGGTATCAGCAGTATTTCTGTGTGAATAAGATTCTCAACCGGATTCACAAGACGCAGGCTGATGGTACACGCAAGGGTGGTGTGGTGTGGCACACGCAGGGCAGTGGCAAGAGCCTGACCATGGTGATGTTGGCTGAAGCGATTGCTTTGGATAGTGGGATTGACAATTACAAGATTATCCTGGTGACGGATCGGGTGGACCTGGATGATCAGATCTATAAAACATTCCATCACTGCGGCACCCTGCCTGTGCAGGCAAGGACCGGCAAGCATTTGGCGGAGTTGTTGCAAGAGGATAAGGCTCGGATTATTACCACAGTGATTGATAAGTTCGAGCTGGCAGTGAGCAAGGCGGGGGTGCAGGATGATAACCCGGATATTTTTGTGTTGGTGGATGAGGGGCATCGCAGTCAGGCAGGTAAGCACGGGCAATTCAGTGTGCTCCATACCAGTATGCGTAAGGCCCTTCCCAATGCATGTATGCTTGCCTTTACAGGAACGCCTTTGTTGAACCGAGAAAAAAACACCATTAGTCTGTTTGGTGGACTGATCGATTCCTACACAATCGAACAGGCGGTCAAGGACAAGGCTGTGGTGCCGCTTCTTTATGAGGGGCGACATGTGGATCAAAAGGTTGACAAGGAGTCCGTGGATGCATGGTTCGATCGGATTACAAAGACTCTGAGCCAGGAGCAGAAGGCTGATTTGAAGAGAAAGTTTACTTCTACGGATCAACTGAATAAGTCGCAACAGAAGGTGATGCGTATTGCGTGGGACGTGAGCGAGCACTTTCATGACAATTGGCAGGGCACACCGTATAAGGCTCAGCTCGTGGCACAGGATAAGGCCACGGCCTTGCTATACAAGAAATTTTTTGATGACTTTGATATGATCCACTGTGAGGTGCTTATTTCCGGGCCTGATGATCGTGAGGGGGAAGACGACGTTCACGAGGAATCAAAGGATGAGGTCAAGGCGTTTTGGAAGACCATGATGGCCAGGTATGGTGGGGAGAAGGAATACAATCGCCAGATTATCAGCGCGTTTAAACATGCGGAAGAACCGGAAATCATTATTGTGGTGGACAAGCTGCTGACCGGTTTTGATGCACCCAGAAATACGGTGCTGTATCTGACACGTCGATTGAAGGGCCACACACTGCTCCAGGCCATTGCCCGGGTGAACCGTTTGTATGACGGTAAGGACTTTGGCTACATTATCGATTATCGCGGTGTGTTGCAGAGCCTGGATGAGGCCCTGGACATCTACGGTCAATTGTCTGAATTTGACCAGGCGGGTCTCGATGATCTTTGCACGGCCTTGATGGACGTGGAAACCGAGGCCCGGAAGCTTCCACAGCGGTATTCTGACTTGTGGGATTTGTTTAAGACGATCCGAAACAAGCGGGATGAAGAGGCCTACGAGTTGCTGCTGGCTGATGAGGCGATTCGTGAGACTTTTTACGAGAGGCTCAGTGCGTTTTCCAGGACACTGGCGATTGCATTGTCATCCATGGCCTTCCTGGAAAAGACATCCGACGTTAAGGTGACAAAGTATAAGGCCGACCTTCGTTTCTTCATGAGGCTGAGAAGTTCAGTACGCAAGCGGTATGCGGAAGTGGTGGACTTCAAGGAGTACGAGGTCCGTATACAAAAACTGATTGATCAGCATGTGGGCACAGGTGACGTGGAGAAGGTGACTGATTTGGTGAACATCTTTGATGCTGATGCCTTTGCCAAGGAAGTGGAGAAGTTGGGGAGTACTGCCTCCAAGGCTGATACTATTGCCTATCGTACCAAGCGGACCATTCATGATCGCATGATGGATGATCCCGCGTTTTACCGCAGGTTCTCAGACCTGCTGGAGGAGGCCATTCGGGCCTTTCAGCAGGAGCGGCTATCGGATGCCGAGTATTTGCGTAGGGTTTCTGAGATTGCGGAAAAGGTGCGAAACCGGACAGGGGATGAGATTCCGGAGGCATTGGCACATTACGATGTGGCCAAGGCTTTTTTTGGGGTCTTGCAGGAGGTGTTCGTAGCCTATGCAGAGGATGGGTTGGATACACGCGAGGTTAATGTGGTGACCAGTCTGGCCATTGACCGGATTGTGCAGTCGCATCGCATTGTGAACTGGACTCGGAACACGGATGTCCAAAACCGTATGGTAGGGGCCATTGAGGATTATCTCTTTGATTTAAAAGAGAAACACGGCCTCGAATTGACCTTGACGGATATGGATCGCATCCTGGAGATGGTATTGGATATTGCCAGGAATCGTTATGCCTAAGAATCATGTTCATCATGTGCAGGTGGAGTTCGCAGGAGAACAGATTCCGGTTGTTTTGGAATTCAAGGCACGTAAACGCCTTTCCATTACGGTTCATCCGGACCGATCAGTCACTGCGTTGGCCCCAGTAGAACGTTCGATTGAAGAGGTGATGGTTTATGTGCAGCGTCGCAGGGCGTGGATTGCCAGGCAGCGTCGACATTTTGAGAGGTATCAGCCTTTGCCGATAGAGAAGCGGTACATGGCGGGTGAGACGCATCTGTATCTTGGAAGACAATACAGGCTTCGAATTCATCAAAGTAATGAAAAGTGCGTGAAATTGGTGGGGCCATTACTAAACGTCTTTGTGCCAAAGCCTCAAGAATCCCAGGTGGTTTGCACGGCATTAAATTCCTGGTATCGTAGTCATGCCCAATCTATCTTTGAGGATCGACTCCGCCGTTGTTTGGTGCTGAGCCCGTCACTCAGTGCTATGAATCCTACTCTGAGGATTCGAACTATGAAAAAGCGATGGGGCAGTTGCTCTAAAAGCGGTACGATCACCTTAAACCTGGAACTCGTGAAGGTGTCATTGTATTGCCTGGAATACGTGGTTATGCATGAGGTGTGTCATCTCCGTCATCATGACCACAGTGCCGCTTTTTTTCGATTGTTGGGCCGGTGTCTGCCGGATTGGCAAGTCAGAAAAGAACGTTTGAATGGTATTGTGTTGCCGTTCGTGACGTAGCATGAAGGAAGTCCGGTGTCAGAAGGACTTTTTCCACATGCCCTTAGACATCCTCATTGGTCTTGTGTATAAATGGGCCAGCTGTTTTATGCATAAAAGGACGATGTACCATGAGTGATCAGTTGAATAGGCCTGGATTTCCTGTGGCCATGGATGTGCCACAGGGTGATGTGGTGAAGGTGACGCAGGGCATGGTGGATGAGGCAAAGGCCATGTCGCAGGCGAGCCCTCGAGGGCGGATTATTCTGCCCTTTCATACGAGTGATGACAATTCGCTGCATCGGATGTTTAATGTGATGCAGATCGGGACGTATATTCGGGCACACTGGCACCGCATACCGCCCAAGGATGAGGCCCTGATTGTGATGGAGGGGGCGATTTTTGTCGTTATCTTTGATGATCAAGGCGTGATCACTCAGACGTTTCATTTGAGAGCGGGATCTGAGACATTTGGTGTGGATATCAAGGGGGGTGTATGTCATACATTCGTCGTGCTTGAAGACGACACCGTGGTGTTTGAAGCCAAGCCCGGGCCATACAATCCCATGACGGATAAGGACTTTGCAACGTGGGCACCTGAGGAGGGCACATCAGAAGCGGTGACCTATCTGGAAGATTTGGCCAGGCATGCGGGGGGCTAGATGCACAAAAAACTAACCAAGGGTGTGATAGGACTTGCTGTATTCTGGGGGATATGTGGACTGGTGGCCTGGTGGGCCTCGGGCCGAGTCGATCCAGAGGTGGCGTTCTGGTACAGTGTGGTGCCGCCGCTGCTTGCCATTGTCACGGCTTTTGTGACGCAGCATGTGATGGTGAGTTTGGGTGTGGCCATCCTGGCCGGTGGCCTGCTGACGGAGTGGCATTATTTGGGAGAAAGTTGGGCTCACTGGTGGATGGGTTTGGAGGCGAGTGTAGGGTTTGTGACCGAGACTGTTCCCGTTTATGAAAACGGGCGATTCCACGTGCCGGAGAATCTGTTTATTCTGGGCTTTGTGGTGGTAATTTTTGCGGTGGTGGAACTGCTGATACAGGCCGGTGGATTTAATGGGGTGATTCGTTTATTACTCAAACGTATTAAGGGCCGCAGGTCAGCCGAGTTTATCTGTGCGATATTGGGGGTGAGTTGTTTTATTGATGACTACACCAACGCGATTGTGGTGGGCTCTGCCATGCGGCCGATTACAGATCGTTACGGGGTGAGTCGGGAGAAGCTGGCCTTTCTTGTGGATGCCACAAGTGCGCCGATTGCCGGGCTGGCCGTGATCAGTACTTGGATTGCGTACGAGGTGGGATTGTTCAGGGATATTGCACTTGAGTTGGGCATTGAAAAAAGCGGGTACGCGTTATTCTTTGATGCATTGAGTTTCCGATTCTACTGTGTGTTGATGATTGGTTTTGTGTTTTTGCTGGTCTTGATCGGACGAGATTTTGGGCCCATGAGACGAGCCCAGGATCGGTGTGATCAGGGCAATAAGGGCGTGAGCAGCAAGGGCTCTCTTGACGGAGTTCACATTGAGCCTGGTTTGGCCCGCAGCGCCTTGATTCCTATGGGCGGTTTGATCGTGTTTCATATGATTGCTTTGTGGCTGGCTGGTGGGGGCGTGACCAAATTGCAGGCTGGACAGTCGTTACTGGATTGGACACACTGGCGCAATGCGATTTCGGATGTGCCGAGCAGTTCGCGGATTCTGCTGTTTTCATCGAGCTTTGGACTCGTGTTGGCAGTGTTATGTGCCGCCCTATGCGAGCGTGTGTCTTGGATTCAGATTGTGCGATCCATCGGGATCGGTTTTAAAAAGGGCCTGTTGCCGGTGGTCATCCTGATTTTGGCGTGGTCCATGAAGAACTGCTGTTCGGCATTGAATACCGGTGGTTTTTTGTCATCGGCACTGGCCGATTCAATGGCGCCCCACTGGTTTGCTCCGCTGGTGTTTGTGGTGGCGTCTGTGACGTCCTTTGCCACGGGAACAAGCTACGGGACCATGGCCATTCTGATCCCCACGGCTGTGCCTGTGGCGTTTCAACTGGATGGCGGGGTGTATAGCTTAACCACCATGATCACACTGGGGGCTGTGCTTGATGGGGCGATCTTTGGCGATCACTGCTCGCCGATTTCTGATACCACAATTTTGAGTTCCATTTCCACACAATGTGTGCTGATTGATCACGTGAGAACTCAGATTCCCTATAGTCTGTTTGTGGCGGGCCTGGCTTTGTGTGTTGGGTATGTGCCCGGCGCATGGGGAGTGCCATGGATTGCGAGCATAGGTACAGGTGTGCTTGTGATGGGTTTGATGTTCATGTGGATGAGACGGACTGTGACACTCCACTAGTGTCGAAGCATAATAAAGATCCCAAACGCCAGGATCAGGCAGGCGGCGATTTTGTTGATGAAACCCATGTGTGCCTCGTTGACGACGTTCTTGAATTGTCCGGCCAAGAAACTGAGCGTCAAAAACCACAGGCTTGACCCCAGAAAAACGCCTAGAATGAGCCACATGGCTTCTTCCTGTTCGGAGTGCACCAGACCTGATCCCGTGAACACCGCCATAAATGCCAGGATCGTCAAGGGATTCATCAGGGTCAGCAGAAATGTGGAGACAAAATTGGTGGCGTAGATTTTTCGATTGACCTGTTTGGATTGTTTTTCGACCTTTCCAAAGAAGGTGCGTACTGCCAGCAAACACAGGATCAAGCCGCCAATGAGTCGGAAGGGGGTTCTGTGTGCCTGGACAAACTCAGAGACTATGGTCAGACCAAATGCGGCAATGGCACCGTACATTGCATCTGCTGTGGCCGCGCCAAGGCCTGAGATCAGGCCATGCCGTTTGCTGCGAGTCAGTGTGCGTTGTATACACAAAATGGCTACCGGTCCCACTGGAACGGCAATAAAAAATCCTATGGCTAGCCCTTTTATTAGTACGTACATGCGGTATCGTCTGACGATCTATTAAATCCACTCATTACACATCTTCACAATAGATCGTCTGATTATGGGCACAGCTTTTGTTAAGTCAAGGATTCTGTACGTCTGTACGTCTGTACGTCTGTACGTCTGTACGTCTGTACGTCTGGTTTTTCTGTGTAGACAGACTGTCACGGACGATGGAATTCATGATTGGTATCATTGTGTGGCGTTCTCGTTCTGTATGAAACATGGTTTGAGAAAAACTCACCTTGCCAGCGGTATTGTCCGGAAATCGAGCGCATGTATAGATTTGTTCCACAGCCTGACCCAAATGGGCACAGGTGGCCAGCGAGTCATGGCACAGATTACTACACAGCAGTGCACAGCCCCATGTGCCCGGATTAAAGCCTTGATACATGCGCAAGACATTTATTGGGCGGGGAATCTGATGTGCTCCGGGATGCAGGATATGTCCGGCACGACGAGGCAATCCGCATCAGCCAGACGATCGGCATTTTGATGTCCGTGGCTGATCAGGATGCTTTGTGAGCCCAGGGCCCGGGCCACTTCAAGATCATGCAGCGTGTCACCAATGAGTACAGTGTGTTCTGCCGGAATGCCCAGTTTGCCAATTAGGTCGTGACCTGCATCGATCTTGCTGGTGGCATAGTGGTCTTCGCGTCCCTTGATATGGGTGAAGAAATGATCGATCTGAAATTTACTGACCGCTTCAAGCAGATACGCCTCGTGATATGCGGACAGGATGGATTGGGGGATTTTGGCCTGCTGCAGGGTTTCGAGTACGGTGCTCGTGCCGTTGTAAAGGGCGCATTCGTACTGACGTGTGCTATATCTGTCGATGTATTCATCTGCGATGACACCAAACGGATCAACAGAGAAGTCAAACCCAAGCTGTTCATAGTATGCTGCCACAGGAAAACCAAACGCCTTGAGGTAGGCTTCATGGGTGGTGGTTTTTTTGTTGTATTGTAAGAGCAGGGTATTGAGGATCTCCACGCAGACCCAACTGTCGTTGAGCAGTGTGCCGTTCCAGTCCCAGATTAAGTGTTGACAGGTGATCATGCTGGTTTTCCCAATAGTGACAAAAAGAACAATTTTGGCGAGGTGAAAGGCTATACGGATTCTTGTTTTATGGCAAGCCCCAATTCTCCCGAATTGAAGCGGAACGACCTGTTTTGGCTGTTTTTAGGGCGGACCTATTGACTTCATACCTACAAATATGAATAATAGGACTAGGTTTTATTTGATGAAAAGAGTTTAGGCCCTGGAGGATGATGCATGAAATCAGCAATGAAAGTCCATTTTTGCCTGGCGTTGGCCCTGGTTTTTGTCTTGTCAGGTTTGGCTTTGGCCCATATTGATATTTGGCCAGAAGAGGCCAAGACATTGCTTGAAGGTAAAAAACCGCCTGTGTTCGTAGATGTTCGTGAACCTTCTGAATATTGTGGACCCTATGGGCACGTTGAAGGTGCGTTGAACTATCCGTATTCGTCTGATGTGCTGAGGGAGAACTACACGGATTTCGATCCCGAGCAGCCCATTATGGTCATGTGTCAAAGTGGTGGACGTAGTAACTCAGCTGCGAAATTCTTGGACGCCCGGGGCTTTACCACCGTGTATGACGTCATTGGCGGGATGCGAAACTGGCCGTACGACACTGTGGGGTGTGTGGATCCCGTGGATTCAGATCAGGATGGCATCAATGATGAAGAGGACAATTGTCCGGACACCTACAATCCTGGTCAGGGAGATGTCGACCAGGACGGTGTGGGCAATGCCTGCGACCCGAATTTTCCAAACCTGTATGTGATAGATCGTATCGATTTTAAAGATTTTGCGGTGTTTGCCCGTGCCTGGTCAATGGAGGGCGAATCTCTTGCAGCCGACTTAGATAAAAATGGTACGGTTAATTACGGCGATCTGGCTATCCTGGCAGAGAGTTGGCTGTGCGAATAAGGGTTTTATGGGGCCTCTCTAGCGAAGTGCTTCGAGCTGCTTGAGGGGATACATTATAGCCTCAACCATAAAATGGAGGCATAGCACTGTAACCACAGAGACCACGAGGGTCAAAATGAGCTTGGTGGCGATTTTGAAACGTGGGTTGGTCCATACCATGGGCAATGCCAGGGGGCCCAGACACACCAGCGCCGCGATGACTGAGCCTGTGGTATGATACCACTTGATACCGGAAATTGGGCGTTTCCCTTGAGGGGCACGTGCTCCGGAATCCGTCAGAAACTCACCGCAATACCGGCATTTGATGGCTTCGGCCTGGATCTTCTCCGCGCAAAACGGACAGCTCTTTTGGGTGACCGGTTCACTGATGCATGGTGCACAAAACATATCCTGTATTTCGTTCATGGCGTTTCACTCTTTCCCAATGCCTACCCAGAAGTGAGCAGCGCCAATCATGCTTTGATCTTTTTGCTGCCATCCAGATGTCTTTTGAATTTGCATTCTATTTAATCGCCTATAGAATGGTCTCCAATCAGTACAAAATTGAAGAAATATGTTAGGGGATCTATGGCTATCAGAAAAATTGTCCGTTTTGCATCAGAACAGCATGTTGGGTATGGTTTGATTCAAGATCAGACGATAAGGGCATTGGCCAGTTCATGCTTTGGCCCGATAACGGAGACGGGCCAGGTTTATGAATTGGCCAAGATTCGTTTGCTGGCACCTTGTGAGCCCACCAAGATTCTAGCTGTGGGATTGAATTATAAGAGCCATCTCGGCGCCCGCGCCGTACCTGCGGAGCCAGGCCTGTTTTTTAAACCCATTTCTGCTATTCTAGATCCCGAGGGAACGATTGTTGTGCCAGGGGGGACAATACAGTGTGAGTTTGAGGGCGAATTGGTCATAGTGATAGGCAAAACGGTCCGACATATTAACCCCTCTGAAGCAGGCGACTGCATTTTTGGTGTGACATGTGGCAATGACATCAGTGCACGTGACTGGCAAAAGGGCGACCTGCAGTGGTGGCGTGCCAAGGGCTGTGACACATTTGCGCCGTTTGGACCCATGATTGTCCAGGGACTCAATTATGACGATCTTCTCCTAACCTCTCGTCTGGACGGTGACATCAAACAGCAGCAACGAACCTCGGATCTAATCTTTGGCGTGCATGAAATCGTGAGTTTTGCTAGTCAATATCTCACACTCTGTCCAGGTGACATTATCTACACAGGCACACCCGGTGCCACAGCGGCTTTGACGTCAGGCAGTGAGGTGACCGTTGAAATCGAAGGGGTGGGGGTTCTGAAGAATACTGTGGCGTGAGCAGAGGAGTTGTGAAAGGTCCAACTGAATGATGGCTGATAGGGGAGCAGCAAAATTCAATCCTGACAATATGTGGAACGGGCAGATGGCCCTGGTGTTGTCAGACAAGCCTGGATCAAAGGGCATTGAAATCCTGGAAGATCGGGAATTCAGGCAACGACGCCTTGATGCGAATCTTGCTGAAGGCCCGTAAGCCTCAAAGTAATTAACGAATCCACCAGCTTGTAGCCAGTGGATTCGTTTTAGTGCCCAGTATCTGGACTTTGGTTTCTAGTTTCTAGTTTCCGGTTTTTTGCCAACAACCAACAACCAACAACCCTACGGTTCCACCACCCGATCGTAGATGCGCACGTCATCTACAAGGCCGTGCCAGAATGTGCCGGGATTGAGTGTTGCATCTGCACCTATTTGGAGTCCGCTGGTCACACTGGGCAGGTTGTCCTGCGCGGCTGTGTCTGTGGCTGCGAGTTGATCATCCACATACAGACTTCGGTATGAACGGTCCCACACCAAACCGATGCGATGCCACTGGTCGTCCGTGATGATGGCGTCTGAGCACAGAGATTGGCCTGCGTTGCGGCCTGCACCCTTGAGGTCCGTGAAGAGGTGGCCTGATTCGTTACAGGCCAGCCATTTGACACTTCCTGCTTGAGACAGGATGACTTGACCGGGCGCGCCGCCCTTGACCCAGGCAAAGAGGCTGAAGATCTGCTCCGATGGGTCCAGAATGAAGGGCGTCGTGATGAAATCGCCAATGCCGTCCAAGGCCAGTGTGCCCTGGGCCTGTCCGGCCTGGGGCTGCCATTGGGCTGCTCCTATGACCACGGCATGGTTTTCTACCGCACTGTCATGTGCTATCATACCTTCTGTTTCATCCAGTTTCCAGTGGGCCATCAGTGTGGGATCGTTGACATCCTGATGCCAGTAGTCCATCAGGATTTCCAGGTCGTCTTCGTTCACGACGCCATCTGATACGATATCGACTGTTGGTTCACTTTGGCCCCAACATTCGATAAGCTTCACAAGATCTCTGATATCCACTGTGCCGTTGCCGTTGAAGTCCACGATGGGCTCCACCTGCCTTATGGTTACCTCGACCCAGCGGAAGATCATTGGACTTGATGTATTCAGCTCGTCTGTTGAAGTGCCGATCGTGATGCCGCCACTGGCGTAGGCATTGTCTGTGATGACAACATCAGGCTCTGTAGGCATATCTTGGCCTGGCAGCCACAAACGGCACTCCAGGCGGGTCGTGCGTCCTCCTTGGATATCTGTGATATCAATGGCATCGAGTTGAACAATTATGTCCTCTTGTGGATCATAACGCCCATTGTTGGGGCTTCCCCAGGCTGGATTATGATAACCATTCAAATGGCCAAACGTATAGCCGCCACCGGCGATCTTGAAACCGTAGCCTGTTGATTGGGAGGTGCGTAAACACACCAAACCACACGCATTCCGGCCTGAACCGATATTCAGTTGTGCTCGGATACGCACATCGCCGGTGACCTGCACATCAGCACCGTCCTTTTGAGCATAAGCATAGAGATGCGACCCTGGCATCGAATACCCTGTTCGAGAAGGCTTTAATTGGAGGCCCTGCAGTGTTAATGCACACTGGCCCTTATTCGCATCCCATCGCCACGTGATTGGGGAATCATCCTTTATATCTCCATCGCTGAAGTCCTCAAAGAAAGATTCATCGGCCCAGACACGGCAGCCAAGGGCCAGGACACACAGGATCACTTTGAGCAGGGCTGGCGTGGTTCGTTGAGTTTTCATTTGAGTCTCCTTTTAGAAAAGATCTTTGACACAATACAATGAGTGAAACATGCTGCCTGATTTGTCAGGCTGACAACTAATCCGTCAAGAAATGCCCATCTTGCACGCTTTGTTGAGAATAATGTTCATGGCAGAAAAAAAGGGCTGCAAGCCGGAGCCTGCAGCCTTTTTTTGGTTTCTGGTTTCTGGTTCTTGCCAATAACCAACAACCAACAACCAATTACTACCGGTGATCCATGATGTTGCCGCTGGTGACGATCCCCATGCTGGTAAACAGATCGTCCTCAGTGCCGGGCATGCCGTCTCCACCTCGAGGTTCGATCACGAGTGCAAACCAGTCGGACCACGTAGGATCTTCCGCAGTGTTGTAGCCCGGGGTGCAATTGTCGTGGGCAAAAATGGCTATTTGCACCTCCCCGAGGATCGGGTGATGCGTGTAGAACATGAAGAGTTGACCCGGCTTGACATCTTCCGGCTGGTACGCTTCCTGGGGCAGGCAGGCCACCCAATCATCTTGGATAAGCATAGGTCTGCCCCAGACCTCACGCAACTTGACGCCATCCACACGGATGACAGCTTGGGGCCCATTTGCGTCCGGATTGAGACTGATCGAAAACAGGCCGACTTCCTCGTTCGAAGCATACCACTCGACACCCCAATTCGGATCCTCATAATAAAAGTGTTCGTAAACGCCCTCGCCCGTCACCTTGAAAGGCACATAGTCATTTACATCCAGTCGGTGATCCATGATATTGCCGCTGGTGACGATCCCCATGCTGGTAAACAGATCGTCCTCAGTACCGGGCATGCCGTCTCCACCCAGAGGCTCGATCACGAGTGCAAACCAGTCGGACCACGTAGGATCTTTCGCAGTGTTGTAGCCCGGGGTGCAATTGTCGTGGGCAAGAATGGCTATTTGCACATCCCCGAGGATCGGGTGATGCGTGTAGAACATGAAGAGTTGACCGGGCTTGACATCTTCCGGTCGGTACGCTTTCTGGGGCAGGCAGGCCACCCAAATATCTTCAATAAGCAGAGGTCCGCCCCAGACCTCACGCAACTTGACGCCATCCACGCGAATGACAGCTTGGGGCGAATTCGTATCCGGATTGATGCTGATCGAAAACAGGCCGACTTCTTCGTCCGAAGCGTACCACTCGACACCCGCAACCGGATCCTCATAATAAAAGTGTTCGTAAATGCCCTGGCCAGTCACCTTGGAAGGACCATAGACATTACCTTCCTGCAAGGCACTGACGGGCTCGTCAAGAGTCACGGGAATACCCCCCGAATCCCCATTGGATGATGCGTTACCTATCATGATGAGGGTGGCAGCACAAAGCAAGACCCGTTTAATTTGGATGACTCTGAACAAATGTGGCTGGGTGAATTGCGTTTTCATAACAGTTTCCTTTCAAGAAGGTCTCTAAAAGTAGAGACACGGCCAATAAAATGAGTCAAATGAGCTGCCTGATTCGCCAGGCTGACAACTAATCCGTCAGGAATTGACCGTCCTGCATGCTTTGTTGAAAAATATTCAGGGTAGAAGAAAAGGGTTGCAAGCCGAAGCCCGCAGCCTTTTGGGGTTTCTGGTTTCTAGTTGCTAGTTTCTGGTTCTTGCCGACAACCAACAACTAACAACAAAACACCTGCATGGACGTCAAAAAAAAATAGGATATTTTTAGATATACATAATCCGCAAGAATGGAGGCTTGCCCGCAGACCAGACATGACAGTATAATGCAGGACAATAGCGGTTGGCCTTGCGTTCTGGAGAGTTCAAATAGATGGGTTATCGTGATCGAACAGATATAGGGGGCGAGAGAGAGGCCTTCCTCACCACCCACTGGTCCATGATTCAGGGCGTCAAGGCCAAGGAAGATAAGGATCGGGCCTTGATCGGTCTGCTCCTGGAACGCTACTGGAAGCCGGTTTATTGCTGCATTCGGCGTAAGGGCTACTCCAATGAGCAGGCCAAAGACCTGACCCAGGGCTTTTTTTACGAAGTCGTACTCAACCGAAAGCTGGTCGAGCGTGCAGACCCATCGAAAGGGCGTTTTCGCTCCTTCCTGCTCCATGCACTGACTCAATACCTCATAGATGACCATCGCAAAGAAGTGGCGCAAAAGCGCATCCCAAGGGCCAAGCTTGTCTCTTTGGACATGACTGATCCGCCGTCTCTGCCTCAGGCCGTGGCAGAACTGGATGACGAGCAGTGTTTCAACCATGCGTGGAAGGCGGGCCTGCTGGACCGGGTCCTGGCCGACGTGAAGGCGTGGTATGCTGACCAGGGCATGGATACGCACTGGTGTCTGTTTCGCGACCGTCTGATCCAACCGAGCCTGGACGATGCTGAGGCGCCGACATTGTCCGATCTATGTCAGCGGTATGGTATAGAGAATGAGACCAAGGCATCCAACATGCTGGGGACTGTGAAGAGGCGGTTTCAAACGGTATTGAAAGAGCATATCCGTCAGACTGTCATGTCAGGTGAGATGGCTGAGGAGGAATTGAGAGAGATGTTTGGAAACCTTTAGGGGTTAAAAAAAGGTTCAATGTTCAATGGTTTAAGGAGGTTCCAGGTTAAACAGGGTTCATGGTTTTTTTAATGTTTTTTATTGAGAAGCTGGGCAGGGGGGAGGATTTCTTACGGATAGAGAGTTACGCGTTGTCTGATGTTTAGGTGCTCCAAACTTTATAATGCGAAGGTCCAATGAAAGATCATGGCTCACTATTTGGCGCTACACCTCAAGGGTTGAATCGCTTGATCTCCAGGGTATTGGCCGATATTGAGCCAGAGGAGGTCGTACAGCCCACAGTGTCCATGGACACATGGATGGCGCGTCCTGGCGGCCAGATTGGCTGTTACAAACTCATCAGTATCCTTGGCGAGGGGGGCATGGGTGTGGTGTATTATGCCCTTCAGGAAGCCCCGCTGAAACGCGAGGTGGCACTCAAGGTCATCAAACCGGGCATGGACACTGCGCAGGTCATTGCCCGCTTCGAGGCAGAACGCCAGGCCCTGGCCCTGCTGGACCATCCCAATATTGCGCGTGTCTTTGACGCAGGCACCACAGCGGGGGGGCGGCCCTATTTTGTCATGGAA
>Ga0307990_1001822_pt1 | contig 17614 bp, 16 predicted proteins | sample EllFjometagen129_FD_203168 | JGI IMG/M metagenome (GOLD analysis project Ga0307990, IMG submission 203168) | Marine microbial communities from Ellis Fjord, Antarctic Ocean - #129 | ecosystem: Environmental > Aquatic > Marine > Unclassified | place: Southern Ocean | collected 2014-10-08
TCCTGGGTTTCAACCTGTTCCCACTGATACCCGGTGGTGGGATTTGACTCCAGCGTGATAATGAGCACCTAGCCCTGCTCAAGCTCAATCTGGCCATCATCATCGTTTTCATCGATATGGATCTATACTACCGGCAGAACGGTCAGCCAAATGGTGGATTTGTGCTTGGTCTCATCCTAATTATTCTCCTGTGCCCTTTATCTCCATAAAAAACAGTACACCTTTGATTTCGCTCTGTCCACAAAAAACTAGCCAATTTAGACTGATGTTGACGTAAGTTCTCCAAGGGCCGGTTTTAAGCCGGTTTTAAGGTCTGGCTACTTGACCATGACTGCCTCTACAATCTACACTGCCTCTCACAGCGACCTTTTGGCCCTACAAGCCACGATCACTGACCAACCGGTAGGGTCACAAAAAGAGCTGCAAGCAAAGGCTTGCGGCCCCAATATTGAAGAAGGTCTCCTTCCTCCACCTTCCACTCAATATATCACTGCGTTTTATAGACCAGCTTTGGGCAAACTCTCTTGAGAAGAAGTATGTTACTCATGTCACGAACATGAAAACCGTGTCACTCGTCGTGCCTTGATAATCCCCATCCCCAGTTGATACGTGCCATACGTCATACCAGAATACAGGACAAATCAAATGTCTAAGGAGTATAGTCTTAAATCATATGGTGTAGATCAATGTGCCAAAACTATTATGAGACGAACCTGCACGACGGATTTGGCGAAGGGCATCCGGTCCGTTCTGCTACCGTTTCTTACGGGACCTTCGCCAAAACGTTTCTTGGTCACCATGTTCGTTTGACCTTTTACTTTCCATTCCTCTCCGACTATACTGTTTTCAGCAACGTTGACGACTACAACCGGACTACAACCCGAAAGCCCATTATCTCCCAATTCGGAAGAACTGGGGTTCCGCAAGTGCTTCGATTGTCTCACCTTATAGATAGGATAGGGCAGAGTGTGAACGTTTTCAATGGCTGTTTGTAGGTGACAGCCCTCTCTTGGGTAAAACAAGAATAGTATGTACAAGCGATGGCTGAAATTAGAGGTGTGGAAAGTAAGGTTCAAGAAAATACATTTTCATCTTTCCCTTCCCTTTTACTTCGATAGGTTCTCGTTCAGAGAAGGTGAATCTATCTCTAGTGAGATTATAAGTGGTTTCCGAAACATTTATTCTCATAGGTTCACTGTTAGATTCCATCCTGGAAGCCGTGTTGATCGTATCCCCAAAAACATCATACAGATATTTTCTTATTCCGACTATTCCTCCAACAACTTTTCCTGAATGAATGCCTATTCTGATTTGCCAGTCAATCTGAGCTTTTGGTCGAGCCTGCAAGTATTTCATGATGCTGATAGAGGCATTAAGCATATTGGAGGCATGGTTGAAATCTGCCTTTGGCATTCCGCAAACTGCTAAATAAGCGTCTCCTATTGTCTTTATTCTTTCGCAGTGATTTTTTGTCATGATATCATCAAACGTAGTGAACATTTTACTCAATTCAAGTATTAGCGGCTTCGGTTCAATTGTCATTGATTTGTTAGTAAAGCCAACGATATCTGAAAAAAACACAGTAACATTGTCAAAAGATTCCGGTTCTGTCTTTCCAAATTGTTTTAAATCTTCAACAACCTTGAGAGGCAATGTGTTTAATAGAAGTTTCTCTGATTTGTCTTTTTCTTGTGATATGACTTGGTTAGCTTCTTTTAGCTGTTCATTTTGGGCCTCAATCTTTTCAAAAGCATCCTTTAGTTGTTGGGTCATTTTGTTGAATGCGGCGGAGAAATCGCCCATAAAATCTATTCGTTGACTAAAATCACCTTGAGATATTCTTTGTGTTTTCCACGTTAGATGTTTCAAGTTCGATCGAAGATTCTTATAATCTTGAACGACTTGCATTTTACTCTCTATATCTGAAAAATCTAATTCACCTCGTGAAGTTGATGCCATATGGCCAGCAAAGTCATTATATTCTTTGAGCAGTTTATTAAAATAACTGACAACCTGTTTGACTTCATTATCAGGATAATCAGCAGGTAATTCAACTATCTGCGGTTTTTTCTTTCCGTTTAGAAGATAGTAAATACCTTCTGTGATTTTATCCAAGATTTCTTCTTGCACTTCGAGCATACTTATATTGGCTTGACTTTAAACCGACATACTCGATCACCGGAACACCAGCAATCGACTTCTTTTACTTTGAAAGTTTTGCCAGTATGTTCCGACAATAGTCCTGCAATAAAACCTTCATCAAAAGTACATATTTCCTCATCGCAAACAGGTAAGCCAGAGCAATCTAGATCTTCTGCAACGGTTAAAGTAAAAATCATATTATCCAAATCTGCGGATTCTATTCGCAAGATGCCAATGCTGAGTTCTTTTAATGTCTTTTGAAGATCATTGACAAAACTATCAAAGTCACTTTTGTGGGTAATAACATTTTTGTAGTATTCATGGCCGGCCTGTTCGCCAGCTTCATAAAATACTTCATCCGTATCTTGAACACCATGTTTTCTTATAAGGACATCTCTTAAAACAAATTGCAGTAAACGGTAAACCACCACTTTAGTCTCTGTTCCCAAGTTGGGACGACCAGCAGATACGTCGCCAATCATCGACCAGTCAAATTTTGGCTCTTCTCTTTCTTCTTTAAACATATATTTCTCCAATAAAGTGTTAAGAGCTAAGGGACTATATTATCAATAAGTTGCAGTTCGATTACAAGGATTTATTGTTCAATGGTCAGTAACTATAGATTAGTTTTGTGGCCAGTATTTGGCATATAATCGATATATGTCCAGCAGATAGTATCAACATGGTAATTGAGACAGAAGACAGTCGGACCAGCAGGTAGACATATGAGAAAACGTCACGTTCAAATATGTGTCCTAATTGTTTTTTTTTCATGAGTTTGGCCCTTGGCAGCACAGCCGAGCTATTGATCACGATATCCTGGACTTTTGTGTACGAGAACTCGTCACTTTTAGTAAGGGCCACCGAGTACGGCCTTGGCAACCATAGATGAGTGCTTGTACCAGGTTCCTTTCTGTCAGGAAAGACTTAGTAGGCCGAGAAATATGCCAAGGAACTGGAAAAGGCCGATGCCGTGCTGGACGCCCAGGCACGCGAGATGATGCTGCTGCCAGAAGACACCGACCTCGTTGCATTCTGGCAAAAAGTTCTGGAATACAATCCGGACAATGCCGATGTGCTCGAACGCCTTGGCAAGACCTGTCTCTATGAAGACAAGGACGAAAAGGGAATCGAATATATCAAGCAAGCCATCCGACTGAATCCCGGGGAAAACATACTGCATCTGGATATCGCGCGCTACTATATGTACCAATACGGCGGCTTGGGCCGTGCTCACCAGGTCTTTGGTCCCGATCTGACCGCCTTACTTGAAGAACTTAATCGGACCTTGGCGGCATGATTAAGCCAATAAAAATGCTCAAAATGCTATTTACACCTATTTTAAATGCAGTATACTTTCCTTAATTGACGATATTAGACTCAATTGAGGGTTATCTAATGATCGATATAGCAGAAATACAAGCAGTCATAAGGGGATTCAATCCCTGGTGGATGAACAAACCGCTGGACACGCCCGAGTTTCGGCGTCTGGGCTTTTTTGCCTGCCGCCGACTCCTGAACACCCCCGGTCTCAAGCGGGCCATCCTGTTATCCGGCCCGCGGCGTGTGGGCAAGACCACTGTTCTCGAACAACTGGCCACCTCTCTCTTGAAAGATGACCAGGCCATTCCAGCCAGTGTGCTCTATCTCAGTCTGGACCATCCGCTACTCAAGCTGATGTCCCTGGCCCGCATCCTCAAGATGTACCATGAAACCGTGCACCCGGCAGGCCAGCCCACCACACTGCTCTTGGATGAGATCCAATACGCAGGCAACTGGGACCTGGAACTCAAGCAGCTCGTGGATCGCCATCCTGAGTACCGCATTATTGCCACAGGCTCGGCCACCGTACTCCATAAGGATAAACTCAGCGAAAGCGGTGTGGGCCGCTGGATCACTGTACCCATGCCCACCCTTAATTTCTTTGAGTTCATCCAGATCCGCAATGAGTCACCCGACCTCGGCCCGGTCCCCAAACCCTCGGACCTGCTGCATGCAAGCTCCCACGACCTGGCCACTTTGGCCGAACGCCTGCGTCCCTTGATGCCCGCGTTCCAGCGCTATCTCCTGGTCGGGGGCTTTCCGGAAACCGCCCGTGCTCAGGACCTCACTCTGTCCCAGCGCATCCTGCGTGAAGACGTGGTCGAACGCGTACTCAAGCGAGACATGACCGCCATTTTTGGCATCCGCCGCGTGGCTGAACTGGAAAAGCTCTTCATCTACCTGTGCCTGCACAGTGGTGACATATTTTCCCCCAAGACCTGTGCCGACGCCCTTGAGGTCGGTAGTCCCCAGACCGTGCGCAACCACCTTGGCTTTCTGGAGCAGGCCCATCTGATCTACCGCCTGGACCCGGAAAAACTCAGCGGCAAGGCCGTCCTGCGGAGCCGCCCCAAGATTTACCTGGCCGACGCGGCCCTGGGCAATGCCGTGCTCCTGCGCAGTGAAGAGATCCTTTCCGACACTGACCAAATGGGCAAGATCGTCGAAACCACGGTCCTGCGTCATCTCTATGCCTACTACTACCGCGACACGCCGCGCATCGGCTATTGGCGTGACAACAAGACCGACAAGGAAGTCGACATCATCGTACGCAGCCCGGCCTACACCTTGCCGGTCGAAGTCAAATATCGCTCCTGGGCGGATATCCCCGGCAACTCCGGCATGGCCACCTTCTGCGCAGCCGAGCCCGTCAAGCAGGCCTTCTGGATCACCCAGCGTCCCGAAGACTTTGACGTACAAAAAGTCCCTGGCTGTGACACCCAGATCTTACGCATACCGGCCTACATCTTTTGCTATTGTCTCGGCCAGGCAGAGCGGTCATTGTGGGATGGAGTGGAATGATGAAAGAAGGAGAAACCAATTTGCCCAGTGGATGGATTAAGATACCCTTGGAGCACAAGAGGGCCAACCCTTAAGAAGTAAGAACGCAAAGCCTGACGCCATTAGGTTCAACGTAGGAATGGAAAGGATCGTCCAGATGAAGTTTTCTCCCTCCGTGATTAAGACACTAAAGCACTACGTCTACCTGTACTCTCACTCCTCCACCGGGGAGGTTTTTAATTCGTGAAGATTAGTGTCAAAAGAATAGTGTTAAGTGTTAAGTTTTAAGCCATTTGAGCCGCTCTGCGGGCTGTGTTTCATTGGATCTCCATTGCATTTGTGGTCCTGGCATGCTTATAATGCGATTAACCAACGAAGGAGGACCGACGGGGCAAGAAGTGGCTGACACATTTTGAATAAGGCACCCAATGAACGATCTCAAATCCAAAGGGACCTTCAAGTTCTTTCCCCGGTTGAATGGTCAGAAAGACCTGTCCTGGACATCCTCTCGCAATTCGATCAATTCAGTGTTGGCGGAGGCTCATTTTTCATCGGACAGCCTGCAGGATCGGCTGGTCAGAGCGATGGCTGCCGAACAGGTGATCCCCATCAAGGAAGTTTTGGAGTGCTTTGAGTTCGTGGCAAGGATTCGGAAGGACCTGCGATCCGAATACATGGTCGACCTGTGTTGTGGTCATGGTCTGGTCGGCATGCTCTTCGCACTGTTCGAGCCCAAGGTGACGTCAGTGACGCTGGTTGACATAAAAGAACCGCCAAGCCTTCGGAAACTGCTCTCCTGTCTATTCCCGATCGCCCCTTGGATTGAGGAGAAGATCACGTTTCAGAGGTCTCGGCTTGACAATCTGGCTGACATACCTGAGGGTGCCTCGATCGTGAGCGCCCACGCCTGCGGGCTATTGACTGACCAGTGCATTGAGATGGCCGTTGAAAGGAAAGGGAACGTGGCCGTGCTGCCATGCTGTTATCCCAAACGGTCCTGCAACGCCCCCAAAGCATTGCAGCTGGAATTCGGCCATGAGAGGGCGTTCGACATTGACCGAACCTATAGATTGGAGACTGCCGGCTATCACGTCCGCTGGTCTACCATCCCGGCCGTGATCACCCCGATGAACAGAATCCTAATGGGAATGCGCCGATCGTGAAGCCATGAGAGGCAATTACGCAAACGGAGAATTCTGACCTTTTCTTTGTCGCGAGCTTTGTCGATAGGCGGCCGGAGGCCGCAAGTGCAGGTTCCTTTGTCGTCGTTTCGATGAAGTTTGCGACAAAGCTCGCGACAAAGCTGAGGCGGGAGGAGGCTTTGGGTTCGTGTCATTCGGGGTTAGGGGTAGCACTAACTTAAGCATGTTTGTCATCCCTTTTCTTTGTCGCGAGCTTTGTTGATAGGCGGCCGGAGGCCGCAAATGCAGGCTCCTTTGTCGTCGTTTCGATGAAGTTTGCGACAAAGCTCGCGACAAAGTTGAGACGGGAGGAGGTCTTAAGTTAATGCCAGCAGTCCCCGGATTAGGGCTCCAAGAGAAGCAAAACCGCGAGAAGATCAGCGTAAAGTCGCTGAAGACATTTCCGAATTTTTTATTGAGTTTCCAAGAGTAAGACAATTTCTGTCCGAGAAAACCAAAGAGTTTGCGGAGGATTGTCGTTCCTATGAGGTGGAGGACACCTGGGAAAAGAAGAATCACCCCTTAGCATGGTATTGGGGAGACAGTGGAAAAGACTCTTCATTTGAGAGTAAATGTGCCGTGATCTCGATGCACCATGATAGCCGTATAGGCACTAACAGAATCTGTACGGAAGCTTTGTCCAGTTAGCTTAACACTCCCGGATTATATGCATGCTGGTTTAGAGTGTCGTTCTAGTCCAACTAAAACATTTGGAAGAACATTAAGTTTGTCCTCATATTGCGCCGTCGTATGGGGCTTCCGGTCATGCTTTCTGCCCAGTCGTCTTTGTCTTTGGATGGCTTCAAGAAGTTCAAGTCGCCGAGTTCGTTGGTACTTCGATTTACTTCTAAATCGTGACAAAAGGCTCTTTTCTTATCTTCAACAGCTTCATGTTTACTCATCGACTGCATGAGGTGAAGAGCGGCAAGAAGTCCCAGAGTGAACCCCATATAGCCTTGCATGTGAACAAAAACACCATCCTGATTTAGACTGCCCCATGACTCAGGTATCTGGACAAGCAATTGTGTTAGTACTGTCCCAATCATAACAGTTAGACTGATCAGCGTTCCAAGGAATACGGCATGTACATGTTCCTCATATTGTCGTCGGACATCTCGGTTGAAGTGCCAGTATATGTAGATCAGTGGAGAAATTAGTAGCCACGCCCCTAATGCGACGTAAAGAATGGGCAGTATTAGTTCCAAAATTGTCTACTCCGATGATTTAAGCCAAAACTGAAATAAATGATACACGTACTCATAGAGCATAATAAACGATGGTTGATCATCAAAATAATACATCCCCCTGGTCAATTGATTGGCCTTCAGCGGTTTGTCTCTCCTGGAACCTGAGGCGTGTCTGATTTACTGCAAGGCTGTGGCTACGCAGGGGGGCAGTGCTCATTATGGATGAGCGGGTACGAGAGGGCGACGCTATATCGCTTGGCTGCTGAGACGGGTTTAAGGGCATTAGAGATCCGCAGTCTGATGGTTTCCAATATTGATCTTGAAGACAAGACTGTCACGGTAGCGACTGCGACACGAAGAATCGACGGGAGGCTTTGCTTCCCCTGAGGCAGGGTATGTGCGAATGTTTGAAGTCTCTCCTAGCCAACAAACATCCGAATGCTCCTTTGTTTAATTTGCCCAGTCGGTACAACATGGTTGATATGCTTCGTGCTGACCTGGCTCTAGCTGGTATTGATCCTGAAGATAAAGGATAGGGCAAGCTGGATTTTCACAGTTTTCGACACACATTTGGCAGTCTTCTGGTTGCATCTGGTGTTTACCCAAAAACAGCCCAAGAACTCATGCGACATAGTGACATTAATCTGACCATGGCGCGGTACACACATACGCTCCTGGGGCAGGGCGCAAAAGCTGTCGAGTCTCTTCCCGATTTCACCAGCACACAGAAAGAGGCCCAAGCCAGAACTGGGACTGATGACAGACCTATGGATTGCGTTGGAACAATGACGGAGGAGAGTGGGCAAGAGGACGAAAACTGCTTGGCCTTTTCCGGGGGAAATCAGCGGAAATCAGTGGACTTTGATGGACAGAAAACGACTTCAGAGGGAACGTATAAATATTCAACAACAAGTCAATAACGCCGTTTTTCGGCTCAAAACGTCGAAAAAGAAAAGATACGCCTGGCAAGATTCGAACTTGCGACCTACGGATTAGAAATCCGTTGCTCTATCCAACTGAGCTACAGGCGCACTATTCTCTAAAGCTAGGAACTATAACAATTTGCCATGCAGGCTGTCAATCCCTCATTGGCTGAAAAAGGCCAAAAAACCCGATTTGTGCCATTTTTGCGTCAGTCACGCTTTCAAGTCTTCCAAAATAGCGTGAGGCAGCCAATTACGCTATCACAAGTAGGAATGTAGACCCTTAAGCTTATCCCGATCGCGTTGAGTAGCCAGGTGGTTAAGTCGATATTAAATGCAAATAGGCATTTTTGTGACCCTGCAAATAGGTTTTGGAGCCAATACAATACATAAAGGTCGATTTGGATGAAGACAAAGATAATGGTCGTGGTGGTCAGCGACAATTATTTTTACCGTTCGGAAAGAATCGTTGATGTTGGTCAGTCGTGGATAATCAGGGTGTCGTGCGACAAGGCCTGAATGATCGCTCGGGTTGTATCTGGCAATAGGATGTGGTTGTTGTAAAGAAAGGAGGAGGCCAGTTGGTGGAAAGTAACATTACGCTCAAGGTTGAACCTTCACAGCTACTCAAGAAGTGGCATGAAACAGAAGCAAAAATAGGTCTCTATGGTGTGTCAATGCCGCAAGCACAACAATCCATTGAGGCATTCTACCTGTTTGTCCACGAGGTTCTCGCTCGTATGCCCTCATTTTCAATTGTATTAAAAAATCAGGACATTGAGGTTACAGGAAAGGGTGTATTGCCAAAAGGAGAACATTCGCACCTCGTAAACACGCCTGTTAATACAGATCTGATTTCTCAGACCTTTGAGAAATTCAAAATCCAGCGCATCACTTTCCATAGGGAACTCACGCTGGAAGAGTTGATCATATTCTTCAACGGCCTGCACATGTCTTCCACTGACGCGAAGCGTCAAAACAGTTTAGCGGAGCATCTTAAAAAAAACAGAGTGTTTCATATTAAGCTTGAGACGCAGCGATATGGGCTTCTCAAAGATGGAAATGGCGATGCTGTTCAGGGACAATCCTCTCTCGCTGAAGAGGCTCTAAAAGACGCTCATAAAACAACAGGAATAAATAATTCGATCACCCAAAAAGTCTTTGAGTCAGCCTGGGAGAGCTACCTCGAAGGTAAATTGGGTGCTTCAGGATTTATACTCGAGCACGCGGAATTAATAGAACTCGCACAAAACAAACCTGAACTCCTTGTGCAGGCTTTGAAACAAGTGGTTGCCAAGCAACAAGAAATCGAGACATTTCTGGCTAACCTGGAGCGCAAGCTACTTGATGTGGGATTTTCCGAGGAAGCCGTTGAGGATATTCAGAAAACCCTTGTGGCGCCGCCGCAGGTATCCATCGGAGAGGATGAGTTGGCTCGCCTGCGCCAGATCGAAAAGGATTTTTTGTCGAATCCGGACAATCCGGGGGGCGGTCTGTTAGATAAGCGGTTAGAAAGATCTCTGAGTAAGATAGAGAGGCTCAAGAAGAATCTGTCAGATGTCAAGGAGAGGGGTGAGGCCAGTGTTCGCCAATCCAGTCAGGGGGTGATGGTTCTGGACAAGCATGGAAGAATTCTGGAAATAAATCAAGTGGCACATAAGGTGCTTGGGGTTTCCAATAGGGAAGCCAAGGGTAAGCTTTTGGAAGATGTCATCAAAGATCATCACATGCTTTCAGTCGTGTCTGATTGGGAGGCTGAGACAGAAGACTATACACCGAAGCATGTAATGATACAGGCTAGCAATGATGAGACAATGGACACCATACGGGAATCTTCGCTTGTCATCGAAAATGAAAATGGAAGATCAATAGGTGGCATATATGCCTTGCAGAATGTTGTCAGGCAAGAAGAACTGAAAAGCCGTAAAAACGACATTCTCGATGTATTGGGACATGACTTACGTGCTCCATTGGCAGTGGTGAAACAAAACGTTTCTTTGATCACGGATTGTCTGAACCTGCCAGAAGAACTTTCAGATGCCAAACAGGAAACATTACTGGGTACCTGTGCGAAGAACATTGAACGATTGGAAGTACTCATCAACAAGATCCTGGATGTGAGGCAGCTTGAAACAGGCAAAATAATATTAAAAAGAGATACCACCCCTTCAAATACACTGATCGAAGAAGCTGTTCGTTCTCTGGACTCATGGGCAGAGGACAAGAACATAAAGGTGGATGTCCATATGGAGCCCTTGCCCGACCTATATTGTGATCCAGAAAGAATCTATCAAGTGGTCACAAATCTAGTCAGTAATGCCATCAAATTCACTGATGAGGGTGGAAGCGTTAAGGTTGAGGGAATAACCGCGTGTCGTGGCGAGGATGAGTGTGTTGAAATCTCAGTGATTGATTCAGGCATAGGCATCAATAAGGATGACATGAAGAGGGTGTTTAACAAGTATGAGCAGGTAAGCCTTCAGTCGCCTTCTGGCGTCAGTGGTCTGGGCCTGGGCCTGTCCACCTGCAAGACTATCGTAGAAATGCATGGCGGAAAAATATGGGTAAACAGTCATTACGGCGAAGGAAGCACCTTCACCTTTCAATTGCCCCTGTTGCCAAGTATGTACTGACCTTGGCAAGTCATTCTTCTGCTTCAAACGGCTTGGAAACATAGTTGTCGCAACCTGCGGCAAGAGTCTCTTCTCTGTCCCCTTTCATGGCTCTGGCAGTCGCTTCATACCGTTTCTGGTTCTAGGGCTGATGGTTGAAAGCTGACCGCTCCTTTAAGAATCTTCCCTCTGACTATTGTCAAAATCTTTGAGGCTTACCCTTCTCCCAATCCAAGCCGTCACTGAGGCCGAGTCTGGCCCCATCTGGGAAACCTGTCACCCTACTGTTGGGAGAAAACTATTCGAAGAATTACCTTGTGGTTGTGGGGTAATTCCAATACGGTGCATCTGGTAAATCCATACCCGGGCAGGGGTGCGATGTGACGATGGGAGTCCCCACTTCCGGAGCAGGTGAAACCATAGTCTAGAGGGTAATTCTTATGGCAACAAAGATAATGTTAGTGGATGAGTACATATCGGACTCTCAATCGGGCTCTCCGCAGCCTCCTCGAAACCTGCTCAGCTCCAAGGAGCGTGAATTGGTCCAGATGTTGGCTGAAGGCCTGGGCACCAAGGAAGCCGCCCGGACGCTCCATGTTAGCGCAAAGACGATTGATGCCAGACGGCGATCCATCATGGGGAAACTTGAGATAGACAGCATCGCTCATTCAACCCAATATGCCATGCGCGAGGGGCTTACCGCTGTTTAATTCCCTGCGTGTAATGGACAATGGCTCAAGTCAACAATTAATCGCAGCATCCTGATTTCGACGCTTTATACTTAGAAAATCTGTATCTTTACCCATTCGAGGTGTGTAAGTACCATGCAGAGATCCACTAGCCAAGAGAATCATGCGATCATCAAGGCCGCCCAGTATCTTACGAGTTTGTCCCCTCCCCAGGATATCTGGAGTGAGGCCGGAAAAGTGTTTGTTAGCTTCTTTAACGCAGACCTCGTTGCGTTTGGTGAATACAATGCAAATGGACAGGTCAATATACATCACAGCATTTTTTCTGATCATAATCTCGCCGAATCCATGTCCGGCTGCCTGGGCTGCCTGGGCCAAGACGATAGTTGTCAGAACCGTATTGGCCTTGAAATAGCCGAAGCAGTCACTGAAACCTTGGAGCGTGGTTTTCTGACGTCGCGTGTTATTTCTACTCCTGTAACACTGTCTCTTATGTTTCTGCCCATGACCCAGGAGGATCGCATCACCTCAGTGATGCTGGTGGGGCATTGTCAATCAGAGTCTCTGCCCAGAGCATGGCTTGATGTGTATCTCGCAGTTGCCAGCCTGATCAGTCTGACTGCTGCGCGTCTGGCCTCTGAGAAAGAACTCAGGGAGCAGCATCAGCACATTGAGGCAGTGTTTAGAGAACGTTCAACTGAACTGACCGAGGCCAATGAACGGCTCGAAGAAACAATCGGTCGGCACAGTCAGGCTGAAGACCGAGTTGAGACCCTCAATTGCGTACTGTACGGCATCAGAAATGTCAGCCAGCTCATTATCCGGGAGAAAGACCGCGACCGTCTGCTCCAAGGTATCTGTCAGGTCTTGATTGAGACGCGTGGGTATCACAACGCTTGGATCGTTCTCTGGGACGAGACCGAGGGATTGGTAACGACTGTTGAAGCTGGTTTGGGTGAAGCCTTCTGCTCGCTGGTCGGGCAGTTGGAATGCGGTAAATTGACTCGCTGCGCGCGGCTCGCCCTGACACAATCCGAGGTCGTAGTGACCGAGCATCCAAGTGACATGTGCACCGATTGTCCCTTAGCAGTGGATTACCTGGATCGAGGCGGCATGACGGTTCGACTTGAACATAGTGGTATAGTCTACGGACTATTGTCTGTCTGCATTCCGTTCGCTCGCATTGCAGACCCCCGAGAGCAAGGCCTGCTTCATGATCTTGCCGGAGACATTGCCTTTGCCCTGCATAATTTGGCGTTGGAGGAACAACACAAAATCGCAGACGACATGCTGCAAAAGAGTGAAAATAAGTATCGACGTCTTCACGAGAACATGCGAAAAGAACTGGACCGGGTTCGGAACGAATGCGAACGAATCACGCGCTTGGCCACCATTGGTCAGGTCTCGGGCAGTATTGCCCACGATTTGCGCAATCCCCTGGCTGTCATGCACAACGCAACCCATCTTCTGAAGTACTACCTTCCCAATCCGGATGAGAAACTGATCCGGCAGTTTGAGGTGATTGACAAGGAAATCCAGCGATCCAATCAGATCATCACCAATCTTCTGGACTTGGCCAGCTCCAGAAAGCCGAACAAGGAGGTAACTTCTCTACAGGCGTTGCTGCAGGAGGCCGTTATTGAGACGTGTATTCCTGAAGACATTAGCTGGCAGACGATCACTGAACCGGACCCTTTCATGGTCTACGCCGATCCCTCGCAGTTTGGACAGGTCATTCGCAACCTACTTATCAATGCGGTGGAGGCCATGGCGGGGACCGGAAAATTCATTGTGCAGGCCCGGCAAGACGAGTCGAACCAGGTGATCCGATTCCAGGATACGGGTCCGGGTTTCTCAACGAAAATCAAGGGCGATCCCCTGGAACCGCTGATCACCACCAAGACCACGGGCATCGGGCTGGGACTGACCATCTGCCGGGATATCATTGCCTGGCATGGTGGCACCCTTACAATTGAACAGGATACAAAACCTGAGGCGAGTATCTGTGTCACCCTGCCGCGGGCATAACAAGGGGTTGACCGATGGGATTTCGGAGGTTAGCATAAGTGGTCCTAGAACCCGATGCAGGTTGTTCTATTGCAACCTGAACAAGAAAGTCAAGCACCCTAGTGTGAGGAGTTTGCATGGCAAACAATAAGGCAACATACCGAAATAAGACACTCCTGATCGTAGATGATGAACCGAGCATGCGCAGCACGCTGTCGGAAATTCTGGTCAATGAGGGCTATCGGGTCCACTGCGCCGGATCTGGGGAAGAGGCCCTGGATCTGTGCAGGACAGTCCTGCCGCAGATCGTACTCATGGATGTGCGCATGCCGGGCATCGACGGAGTAGAGACCTTTCGTCGTATACGACGTCACCAGGAAGGGGTGGGGGTGATCCTGATGAGTGCCTACAGCACCGAGTCTCTCAAGGAGGTTGCTCTGGAGGAAGGGGCCATTGCCTTTCTCCCCAAACCCCTGGATCTGCAGAAGGTGGTTGCTCTGGTCGAAGAGGCCACGGAGACCACGATCCTGGTGGTTTCCGAGGAGCCGGACAGCATACAATCTGTGCGAGATCAGTTGGAGCAAAGGGGTTATCGCCTGACCGTGGTCCCATCTGCGCACCAGGCCCTGGAGGTGGTCGAGCAGATTCGATTTGACCTGATTTTCCTGGATACCCAGCTCTCATCCATGAACGGCCTGGAGCTGTACCTGGCCATCAAAAAGATCACGCCCACATCCGTGGCCATCATGATCACAGGCATGGAAGAGGAGTTTGAACAGGTCGCACGCGCGGCAGTCAAACGTAATGCCTACACCATGGTGCAAAAGCCCCTGGATATCGATCATGTCCTGGCATTGCTCAAGCGCCTGACCTCGCAGCATGCCTCAGACTGCCTGCACAAACCCCCATTGGATGACACATCGATATGATTTTGAGTTAAAGTCCCCAAGGCTCCGCTATTATGGAAGACAAAGCATCAGTCGATACCACACGAGCACATCTGCTGCTGATTGAGGATGACGAGTCTTTGGCTCAGACCCTCACGGAGATCTTCGGTGTGGAAGGATTTACCGTGGTTGCCTGTGGCAACGCCGCGGACAGCCTGACCTGTCTGGCGCAGGATCGTTTTGAGGTGATGGTCGTGGATTTGCACTTGCCGGATATGGATGAGCCGCGATTCCTCTGGGAAATAGGCCCTTATTTCGAAAAGGTCGCTACGATTATCAATACGGGCTTCAGTTCCTATGAAAGCGCCAAGGCGGCCTTGAACCTGGGCGCCTTGGCCTATGTGGAGAAGAAGGACAATGTCCAGGAGCTGGTGCGCCACGTTCACCGGGCCTTGCACACACAACTACGTAAGCAGTCTGCAAAGGCACTCAATCGACGGGCTGATTTTGAGGCCATCATTGCGCACATATCCAGTAACATGCTCAGGGCTGAAGATCAGGTACTGGACGCGATGATCTGTGAGGCTTTAGAGCGAATTGGCCGCTTCTGTGGGGTGGACCGCGCTTATGTATGTGAGCTGCAGGAAGACGGTATCTACGTCACGAATACCCATGAATGGTGTGATCAGGGGATCACCCCGCAGATTGAGCAGTTGCAAAACATTGCCATGGATACCGAACTGCCCTGGTTTGCCGGTCACATGCGCCAACGGGAAGCGTTTCTGGTCGAATCCGTAGAAGACCTGCCGCCGGAGGCTGGGCCGGAACAACGCTACTTTCAGGCTCAGGGCCTTCGGTCTCTGGTGGTGGTCCCCATGGCCATTAAAGAAAAACTCCTGGGATTTTTTGGCTTCAATGTTGTCAAAACCTTGCGCACCTGGTCCCAGGAGGACTTGGGCTTACTAACGATAACCGGGGAGCTTTTTGCTGGGGCCCTCCATCGCCGTCACGTCACCCACGACTTGAACGCCGCGTGCGACCGGGCCCAGATGTACCTTGATGTGGCCGGTACGATCCTGGTCGCCCTGGATACGGAGCAGCGTGTGACTCTCATCAACCAAAAAGGCGCTGAGATCCTTGCATTTGATCAAGAGAAAATTATAGGCCAAAAATGGTGCGAATCCTTTATACTGGAGTCGGACCGGGAAAGAGTCAGTCGGGGATTCAGCCAACTGATGGCCGGTGAGTTGAAGCACATGGAGTATTTCGAGAATGCGGTTGTTGACGCCTGGGGCCAGGAATACCTCATTGCCTGGCACAATGTACTGCTGCGAGATCCTGACGGTCACATGGTTGGTACCCTGAGTTCCGGCCAGGACATCACTAATCGCGTAAAAGCAGAAAGGCAGGTCTTGGCATATCAGGCAAAACTCAAGTCCCTGGCCTCCGAACTCACCCTGACCGAAGAGCGCCTCAAGCGGACCGTGGCCACAGAGTTGCATGACCGGATCAGTCAGTCTTTGGTCGTGTCCAAGATGAGTCTGGCCTATCTGCAGCAATCCATCATCGATCCCTCTCTACGAGAGGAGGTGACCCACATTGAAGAGATGCTCTCGGAAGTCCTGGAAGAGTCACGATCACTGACCAGTCAACTCAGCTATCCGGCCCTGAATGTCCTGGGCTTGCCCAGGGCCATAGAACTGTGGATTGAAGACGAGATTCAACTCAAACACGGACTACGCACACACTTTGCCGACGATGGCGCAGACAAACCGCTCAATGAAGATGTCAAGGCCGTACTGTTCCGCAGTATCCGTGAGATCCTGAACAACATCATTAAGCACGCTGAGGCGGGTAATGTAGACGTTACCCTTGGGCGTGAGAATCAGGACGTTGTTGTTGAGATAAGGGATGACGGAATAGGTTTTGATCCCCAGATCGTGGTGCAAAAGAGCTGTGGTTTTGGCTTACTCAGCATTCGGGAATCGCTTGCGAGACTGGAGGGGCGCATCGAGATTGAATCCGAGAAAGGCTTCGGCTGTCGAGTCACCCTGAGAGTACCTCTACTCCTTCAAGAAGAAGCCGTTTAGACGGGAAGAAAGGATTGCCATGACAACCAGGGTACTGCTGGCGGAAGACCATGCAATTGTGCGTCAGGGTCTGCGCCTAATCATAGAGCAGGAAGACGATATGACCGTAGTTGCTGAAGCAGCTGATGGTCGCGAGGCAGTTCAAGTGGTCAGAAAAGTTGTGCCCGACCTGGTGATTATGGATATCAATATGCCCCACTTGAATGGTATTGACGCCTCCGTACAGATCATGAGTGAGCATCCCGACATCAAGCTTCTGATCCTTTCGGCATTATGTGACAAGCATGTAGTCACAGACGTCTTGCACGCCAGTATTTCCGGATATGTCCTCAAAGACACCGTGTCGGATGAACTGATTCATGCGATTCGAACCGTGATGGCTGGCAATCAGTATTTGAGTCCCGAGGTGGCCAGTGTGGTTGTTTCTCTGTACATTTCTGATGCCCAATCAAGTCATGATCGGCCAGTTGGCAAGCAATTGACCTCCAGGGAGCGTGAAGTAATCCAGCTATTGACAGAAGGTTACGCCAGCAAAGAAGCCGCCAGAATACTCCACGTGAGTGTAAAGACCATTGATGCCAGGCGTCGTGTCATCATGGAGAAACTCTCGATAGACAACCTCGCCGACTTGACCAAGTACGCCATCCAAGAGAGTCTCACCACGGTTGAGTACCGCCGTAAAACAGAGTAATGGTTTTAGTGGTTTATGTTTCAAAGCAAGATGTAAAGGGTCGGCAACATCTTGGGTTGTCTCATCGAAGAGATTTTGCACGCCACGTGATACCGTGTTCCTATTGTGAAGGTACCGGTGCAATAGCCATAGTGATGGTTCGATACTCTTGTGGCTTGGTGAGCGCAAACGTATCTGTTCCGCTTGAACCCGCTTCAGATTGGTAGATATATCCAGCTCCCCCTGAAATCGATGAATTGCCTGTACCACTCGTGTCCATCGTAATGGTGGTATGGCCTGATAATCCGGTGTCATCAATGTTCACGTCGTCTCCATCAAATCCACCGATGCGAATAATCATGGCATTGTTCACTGTGGTGGTTACAGATGGACTTGGAGGGTA
>Ga0307990_1001823_pt1 | contig 17610 bp, 21 predicted proteins | sample EllFjometagen129_FD_203168 | JGI IMG/M metagenome (GOLD analysis project Ga0307990, IMG submission 203168) | Marine microbial communities from Ellis Fjord, Antarctic Ocean - #129 | ecosystem: Environmental > Aquatic > Marine > Unclassified | place: Southern Ocean | collected 2014-10-08
CACGAGGTTTTATAATTCGCAGAAAATCACGGCATTTGCAGTACTGCGATTGTTCCTACAACTCATCCTTCATACTTCATACTTTGCTCAAATATCCTCACACTCATCCAGCTCCCAGTCACTCGTTTCCATGCAGGGGTGAATGGAGCGAAACATCCTAATTTTCTGCCCCGGTAACTTGGGCGCGACAATGGCGATATCTCCATGCTTTCCGTTCTTAGGGTTGCGATAGCGAATGGCAAAAGCCAAATGATTTTTCTTTGTGGGTTTTTCAATATAAACATCCATTCGCACCGTTTCATATTCAGGATATTTCATATAAAGCCTGTCAATTCCTGATTTCAAAACCGCGCAAAATGGAGCATTTTCAAGGTAAGGGTCCTTAATTAGAAATGCAAAATTCACGGTCTTTTTCGATTTATTTATTTTCCATGCCTGTAGGTTTTCCTTATATCGCCGCATCTGTTTTTTAAATTTCCTTTTCTTTTTTAGACACTCGGATTCATCATCCGCAACGGTCTGGTTTTCCCCCGTATTTTCATGAAGTATCGGTTCTCCATGTTTCATCATATCTCTTGCAAAGCGGTCATTATCCAACCTTGAAAACCTTCTCTTTTTTTTGTGCCCGGTTTCCCACCACTCGATGAAAGATGCGCTATACAAGGGCTTCATGACCTGCTCTCTGTGGTGGCATTTTTGCTTCTCTGGTTTGGCAGGCTTCTCTTTATCATTTTCCGAGACAATGCTTTTGCCGTAATAATCGAAAGCTTCTTTTGCAGTAGGTATTTTGGTTGTTGTTTTGTTATGGATACAGGATGTAGCAAACACGCATAGAATAAAAAGCAAAATAAAACGTTTCACTTTCCTCCCCTTTCCATAAGCTATCGCATTGACGGATGGATGAATCAGGAAATTTTACTCAGGTCACTCCACTGCCAGACGCAGCGGCCAATGAGATAATCCCCCATCTGCGCCCCATCCTCCAGTTCAATAATCGCCTCATCATACTCTTTATTTTCCGGCTTGAGAAGGAGATTACGACCGATCACCTTGACGCGCTTCAGTGTCACCCCCTCGTCGTTTCTGGCGGCGAATATTCCGGGAGGGGTTTTGTCGTCCCTGTCAACGGCCACAATAGCGCCGTCCAGAATCAGCGGCTCCATCGAGCGGCCCTTCACGCGGATGGCGACGAGATTGCTGCGCCTGCCAATCTGAGACCTATGAATCCAGGCCCATTCGCTAACGGAATCCGTAGGGATGAATGGCTGACCGGCTGCTATGGGATCGTCCATGAGGGGGACGGCGAGGTAATGAGACTCGTTTATTTTTTCAGGTTCGACATCCAGGCTTTTTGTAAAATGAACAATAGGCTGGGGTAAGGAATCGGTTTGAAACATTGGATCAATATCCATCATCCGTCCCTCGCCTGTCATAAGCCATTTCCATTCAACACCCGTTTTTCTTACAAGTAGCAACAGCTTTTCGATTGAAGGCAGGTTTCTTTTGGTCTCGATAGCCGAAATCATGGCTACAGACATATCAAGAACAGAAGCCATTTTTTTCTGTTTCCAACCAAGGCGCATCCTAAGTGCCTTAAATCGTTCGTAAATATCCATAGCCCCAATAAATTCTAGTATTGCTAGATTTTTCTTGACATTAAAATCTAGTTTAGCTAGAATTTCCTCGACACTCATCCTCAGAGGGAAGGGCATGACACATTTGATCCCAGAAAAAAGCCGCACCGGGTCAAAGGGGGCGTATTCCTACGTCCGTCAAGCCAATCCCTTGGTGAGTTGTTGTTTCATGCCTGCGGGGCGCGGGGGAAGTCATGCTCCCTCGCGTCCCCAACCTTCTGGAATAATTCTCTCCGAAAATCCACAGGCGGTCAATGTCTAAGTTGAAAAAAAAATCGACACGCCAATTGCAACTGCCCATCGGAAACTTCGTACCTTTGGGACACGCCCTTGACGAGGCATCGAGTGCATTCGCCGCGCTGATACGCAAATCAAAGCTTTCGCGAGATGAATTGGCACAGCGGGTTTCGCTGCTTTTGGGACGATCCGTTTCTACTGACAGTCTCAACGCCTGGACTGCGCCGACGAATAGAAACCGGATGCCCGCCGACGTGATGGCCGCTTTGTGCGTGATCCTGAAAGACTTTAGCCCGCTGAATCTGCTGCTGGCGCCGGCGGGCGTGGTGATCGCCGACCCAAGGGACCAGGCATTTTGCGAATTAGGGAAAACGAGAATCGAGCGGGAAACTTTAGAAGAACGGGAGCGTGAGGCTCTATTCATTATTAAAGGGGGAACGCGATAATGATGGCTTATTGTCCCAAGTGCCGGATTTTCATCGATCAAAAAGAAATTAAAGTTGGGCACAACAAAGACGGCACGATCTTCGGCGTCCACGAACGATGCGGCGCCAGATTAGCGGACAAGAAAGAACCCAAAGACGAAAATTTCAAGGGGCTTTTCAGCGAAAGCACGGACAACCCATGCCTCCCTGAGCCACATTCGGACAATGCCCTTTCGCCCTTTCGCTTTGAGGACGTGACCTTAATTGAGTCGGTGGAGATTGAGGGGACGCCCCACTTCACCCGCAAGGCCATCGGCGCCGCGCTGGGATACGCCGATCCGCAAAACGCCATCGACGTTATTGTCCACCGAAATCCCTTTATCCATGAATTCTCACAAAGCATACCTGTCAAATTGACAGGTATGGTCAAAAGCTATGAAACGCAGGTCTTTTCTCCCATCGGCCTCTACTGCATCACTTTCAAGGCCAATACGGAAAATGCCGGTCGATTCCAGGTCTGGGCGGCGCATCTGATCGAAGCCTACCGCACCGGGCGCTTATTCAACCAGCAAAACACGCAGACCGAATGGACGGCGCCGAAGAGCTACGATGTGGACGCCGATCACCGGGTGGTCTTTCGCCTAAAGATTCTGAGGAAGGTCCACGAAACGCCCATCGGCGAACGCCACGGAACGATCAGGGCGCTGGCCCGCAGGCACGGCTATGCAGAGCGGACGATCTATCGCTGGGCCTCCCTTCATTTCAAATACGGCCCCGCCGGACTGATCGACAAAAGAAAAGGGAATAAGAACGCCGCCCGAGAGAATCTTGTCATCGGCGACAGCGCCCGCGTCATTCAGACGCTGGAGAATCTTAGCGAACGCATCGCCCGGATGGAGCGGGCATTACCACTGACCAAGGGGGAAAATTCATGATCCACTGCGCCGACTGTCTCCATTGCAAGGTCTTTTGGGGAATCTCACGCACCACGCCCGCCGGCTACAAGGAACGCCGGGTTCGCTGCGACATGGGACATTGGAAAACTCATTGGGGAAATGAAAAGACTTTCAGCCACCACACGGTCCTCAATCGCCAGATGGAATCCTGCGATGACTTCTCGACGGAGAACGAAGGGAATAGCCCCGAGGAGATTGAAGGAGATCGAATGGAATTCCTGGAGAATCTTCGCTCGAATCTCCCCATGAGCAAGCAGCTTCGAGCGCTCAATGAATCTGAAAGGATTGGGGTATGAAGCGCACTCAGCATCGCTGCACGCATTGCTCAAGCCGGAATACGCGGATTGTGAAAAGCCGGTTTATCCGGGGCGAAGGTGGAAAAGACGAGATTCACCGCAACTGCAAATGCAGCGATTGCCAAAAACCCTTCTTCATTCTTTTGAGAGTTGTCAATGGTTAAAGCCCTTGTCCTCAGGCCTCAGCTGCGCCGCGTCGATGCGTGCGAAGCCGCCCGGCTGCTGGGCGGCGTATCGGCGCGCCGGGCCAGGCAGATCGCCGAGGGCCGGGGCTGGGACACGGAGTATTTTCCAGCTCTGGGCGGGAAAAAAGCCTTTTACCTTTTAGAAGATGTTCTGGGCGCGAAGTATGAGGAAACGACCACAGGCGATCCTTCGACTCCGCTTAAGGCAGAGGGCAATAATGCCGCAACCGACTCGGGCGCCATCGCGAATCCGGAGGCGGCAAGGCGTCTTAGGATCATTGCGCCGATCATAAACCTTGAGCACGGCAGAAAATCCCAGGCCGTCAGCGAAGCGGCCACTTCTCACGGGGTCAGCGAACGCACGATCCGCCGGTGGATGAGCGCCTATGAGAAACACGGCGACGCCGGGCTTGGCAGCGGAAAGACCGGCAACAACAACGCGGCCAAAGCCAATATAGCCGCCGAAATTTACATAACGACGATCTTCAACAGCTGCTTCGCCCCGACCCTCGAACAGGTTTTCAAAACTTATGAGTCCGAGCGCAAGTGCAATCCCGACCGTGGCCTGCCGGAAATCTCCCGAAGCACTCTTCTAAACACCATCCATCGCCTGGGCCACAGCCTGACGCGAACACGGCGGGGCGGGGATCGCAGCCGAGCCATGAAGAAGCTCGCCCCCACGATCCATCGCGATTGGACAAAGGTCCGCGTCATGGGTTGTTGGATGGGAGACGGAACGGCGCTGGATCTGCTGGTGAAACATCCCCGCTACGAAAAGCCGATTCGGGCGTGGTTCCTGGCCTGGATGGACGTTCGCAGCCGCTACATCGTTTCCTGGCGGCTGGTGGATAAGGTCAACGGGGCCACGGCGCAGATGGCGCTAAGAGACGGATGGCACAAATACGGCCTGCCCGACGAACTTTATATCGATAACGGCAAAGAATACGTCAACAATAACTCCCTGGGCTTTCGCATCGACGACGAGAAATGCCTGGGCTTCATGGAACGAGTCGGCGTGAAGATGCACAGGGCCTGGGTCCGCAACCCCGAGTCCAAAGCCCAAATCGAACGATTCTTCGCCACCTTCTCCGGTTCCTACTTGAGCGTTTTTGACGGATACACCGGCGGCAATATCACCAGCAAAACCCGCGTCAAAGACGACGCCCGCCTCAAAGCCGATCTGAAGGCGAACCGCATCTATACAATGGATGAGGCCAGGGCGCTCATCGGCCAAATCCTCAATGCCTATCACAGCGCTCCTCATCGCGGTCTTAATGGCCTGGCCCCGGCCAAGGTTTTTAATGATCTTTACGGACGCAGCGCCAACGGCGTGAGGGAAGAACAAGTCGCGCACATGTCGGATTCGGTTTTGAATTTTGCGACCATGCGCCGCCGCCTGGTCAAGAGAATCGATACCTGCCGAGGCGTGGCGCTTTACAACACCTTTTATCGATCCGAGGAAAACGCTTTTCAATTTTCCGGGGGCAAGCGCGCGATTCTGGCCTGGGATCCGGAAGACACCAGCCGGACCTGGCTCTACCTCTGGGAAAACGGCAAGGAAAAATTCCTGTGCGAACTTTATCCCGATTTTGGCGTCAATCCCAAAAATGAACAAGAGATGCGCGCGGCCATCGCCGAGCAAAAGCGAAAAGAAAAGCTCATCAAAGAAGCCGCTTTCGCCATGATCGACAAAAAAGTGGACGTGGCCGCCCATCTGCGCCGGGGCGTTCTGGCCTGCGATGACAAGCTCATCGCCGATCACGAAGAGCGCTTTCCGACGAATAGCGAAAAACGAGAGCCCGCGGACTTGCTGCGCTTTCCCAAAGGGGGCGCGGACAAGCCGCCTGAAAACAACAATCCAATCGAAGATGCCGAAGAGTCCAGGCCGCTCAAGGGCCTCTTCGGAGTTTTGTAGGGGGATTTATGATTTCCGACTCGGGAACGAATGTAGCGAAAGTCATTGAAAAAGATCAGGACAAGGACCTGCGCGGCCAATTGAAACACTTCATGAAGCTGACCGGCATGAGCGATGTGGTTATCGCCCGCGCACTGCGCCGGCAGGTTGCGGTTATCATCAAGTATTTAAGCGCGCAGCCGATGCCTTACACCAAAGGACTGGATGAGGATATCGCCGAATTTTTGGGCGTTGAGAGCCAGTGGCGCCTTATGCCCACGGAAAATCTCACGATGGTATTCGACATGTGTCGCTACGCCAAACGCCGAAAGCGCGTGGCCGCCCTATCCGGGCGATCCGGATACGGCAAGACCACGGCTCTGAAGCTTTTCGCGAGAACCGAAGGGGCCATCTACTATTGTTATGATGAAACGAGCGGCTACCGCGACGTCATCATGGACATTCTCCAGCGCCTTGGCGTCCCCGACGCCAGAACCATTACCGTAGGCCGCCTGCGTAGAAGCCTCGTCAAGGAAATCAAAAAGCAGAAAAATCCCCTGCTCATCATTGATCAGGCCGATACGCTTCCCTTTAAGGCCATTGAGTGCCTGCGCACCGTCCATGATGAAACGGGATGCCCCATTATGCTCTCCGGCCTCAGCGGACGCTTATTGGATCGCCTGAAACGACGCAACGCCCGAGAGAATGCAGAGCAGGTCTTCAGCCGAATCGCCGCATACATCAATCTGCCCAAGCCAACGGAAAGCGACGTTCAGGAAATCTGTCTGAATTTCAATATCGACGGCATACGCGCCCAGGACTTTGTTAACAGCCGAGCCGCCGTCGGCGGTTATCGCGCCGTGCGGATGCTTTGCGAAGACGCCTCGGATATCGCCAAGGAAAATTCTTTACGAAAGATCAATCTCGCCTGCCTGAAAAAGGCCGCCGAATATCTCATCACCACCATCGATGATTAAAGGAAGGAAAGAAAAGAATGCCTAAAGGAAAGCGCCAGAAAAAAGTGGATGACAGCCCCACTTACACCAGCATTGAGCAGGCCAACAGTGAGCTTGGCCTTTTGCGGGAACTGGACGCCAAGATCGAAGATATCAGATCACGCTGCGCCAATGAACGCGCCCGGATCGATAAAGAAGAAGGGGACGAGACGAAGGACCTGCTGGCCGAGGCCAAGACCCGCGCCAAGAGTTTGGAGCTTTTCGCCCGTTGGCATTTCGATCATGGCGGATTCGGCGAACTCAAGAGCCTGGAACTTCCCGCCGGGTTCATCGGATTCCGGCGGACCTCAAAACTGAAATTCACCATGCGCCCCGTGGCCACCGTGATTCAGGCGATGCGCTCGGTCCCAAAAAACAGCAGCCTGGGCAAAAAGCTTTCCGCCGCCATGACCCGGCTCATCAAGATTACGGAAAAACCCGTGAAAACGGAAATCCGCGCCTTGGACCTCAGTGAAGAGGAACTCGGGCGCATCGGCGTGAAGATCGAAACAGACGAGATGGTTTTCGCCTTCTCGACGGACAAGAGCAAAGCCTTCGACCTTAGCGAAGAGGGCAACGTGCCCACCGTAGCCGACTGATTGGAGAAGGATATGAAACGCTGCATCAATCCGAATTGCCAAAAAGGCAAACTGACTATCGCGACCGAAGCCCAGGCCGACGGCTCCCTATGGTGCGTCTGCTCATGCTCCTGCGGAGCGCAGCTTGTTTTGCCGTCGAAACATAGCGAAGTCGCGCTTCGCCTGTGGAACTCCATCGGCGCGCAGCTGGGGCTTTTTTGCAAAAACTGCGACGGCGCCCTCAAAGAACAGGACGCGCGATTTTGCGAACGCTGCGCCAAGGAAATCTGCATTTTTTGCGGATGTCGCCAGGGACAGCGGTGGCTCTGCGCCGACTGTCTGGAAAAGGAGCTTTAGATATGACGGAGCTTTTACTCGACCCGGAATACCGTCAGACCTTTTTGCGCGTGATGGGCTTTCTGGCCGCCAGCGGCTGCATCTTTTGGGCGGCGCTCATCGTGATCGCCTTCAATTACCTCGACGGCTGGCGGCTGCGATGGTTTAGAAAAGAAAAATTATTCCTGCCCAGAATAACCTGGCGCAAACGCCGTCATCTGAAATTGGAGCAACGATGAAAGCCGTTGCCTATATCAGCGGACCGCTCACGGCAACGAGCCGCGCAGCCGTTAAGGCTAACATCAAGGCAGCGCGCATCGTGGCCCAGGAATTATTGAATATGGGCCTGGCCGTCTTTTGCCCACACGCGAATTATCAGGGAATGGTGGGCAGCTATGACGATTTCATGGACGCCTGCCTGGCTCATCTTCAAGCAAGCTCATTGCTTGTGATGCTCCCGGATTGGAGAACATCGCCCGGCGCTTGCGTAGAGCACGGCTTCGCCCGAGCCATAGAATTGCCCACCTTTGAATGGCCCGGCGATGAAAGGGATATCGCCGGCTGGATGGAGGCATTTATTGATGCGTAGCAAGCCCCTCATCGTCCACGCGCTTCCCTGGCAACTGACCGTGGGCGGCGCGCAGCGCATCGTCATGGAGCTTGCGAAGTGGGCAACGGATTTCGCCGAAGTCCACCTGGTTTATCTGGGCAATGGAAGCGATGAGACCTGGAGGGATTTCTGGAGCGGCGTCAAACTTCATCCCGTGGCCGGCGACAAAGAAGCCGAAAGGCTCATCGATTCATTAAAGCCCGATCTCATCCATCAGCATTATCCGGCAATGGAATGGGGCGTGAAAAGACTGATCGCTAAGTACCCGATCATCGGCACGCCGCACAACTGGGCGCAAAACGCCGAAATGATTTTGCCCGACTGGGTCGCCTGCATTGCCGGGCCGCAGGCCGCTATTCGACATGGCGTGGACCTTGACCTTTATCGGCCAGCCAAGCGGGAATTGGGACCGGCAGTGCCCCTGCGCGTTGGCATCGCCGGGCGCCTGCACGCCGACAAGATGCCGACGACGTTCCTCAAAAGCCTCTCCACCTGGAGGCCGAACAATATCCAGCTTCATATTTTCGGACGGGGCCTGGATCATCCCATAACACGGCGCGTGGAGGCCGAGCTTCGCCGCCGTGGCGATCTTTGCGTTTTACACGGCGATGTGCCGGCGCAGGAAATGCCGGAGCGATATAGGAGCCTGCACTGCCTTCTCGTGCCCTCGCGCATGGATTCCGTTTCCCTGGTCGCCATTGAGGCGATGGCTACGGGCCTGCCCGTTGTGGCCCGGCGCATTCAGGGATTGCCAGACACCATCGGCGATGCGGGGCTTTTGTGCGATTCGGATCATGAGCTTTTCAAGGCGCTGGAATGGCTGCGCGATGAACCGCTCATGCGCGCGCGCCTAGGCGAAACCGCCCGCAAAAGAGCCGAGCAGCTTTTCGATATTCGACGCATGCTCGATCAGTACGGCCAGGCTTATAGGCGTGTCACCAAAGGTCGCATTGATCCAACACAGCCGGGGGCAACGTGCCCGGCGAGGGCGGCTGTGCCACATTCCCGACCCGAAACCGCTCCTACCCTGAACCCTAAACCCCAGACCCTAGACCCTGTAATGACGGTCGCCCTTCCCATATACAACGGCCCGCGCCCTGCCTGGTTTCAAGAGTCGGTGAATTCGGTTCTCGCCCAGGAGGGCGCTTGCTTTGAACTGCTAATCATCGATGACGGCTGCACCGACGAAGGATTGCTTGCCGTCATAGACAAGGCCGCCGGCGACGAAAGAGTCCGCGTCATTCGCATGGAAAAAAATCAAGGGATCGCCGCCGCCTTGAACCGGGCAATCCAGGAGGCCAGGGGATACCTCATCGCCCGCGCCGACGGCGACGACATCATGCCGGCGGGCCGCTTGGCGCAGCAATATGAAATCATGCGTGAGCATCCCGAGTATGCGCTGATTTGCGGAAACATGACGGGCATGAAATTCGGCGGACGCAGTTTTCCCATCATCCGCCCGGCCTATCGGCCCGATCAGCGCCTTGCCGATTATTGGCTCACCGACTGGTGCATCTGCCATCCCACGGTCTGCTATCGCGCGGACGTTATCCGCTCTATCGGCGGCTACGATGAAAGCCTGGCCGTGGCTCAGGATTTGGACCTGTGGTGCAGGCTGGAGCAGGCCGGCGCCAGGATCGGCAAGTTTCCTAACATCTGGAACTCCTATCGCGTCCACAGCGCCCAGGCCACGGCGGGGCACGATATGCGCGTTGAGACGGAGAGGATTTTGAAAAGGTATCGGGAAGGGGAGGTTGCATCATGATCTCCCCCACCTATGACGCCGGATACGCCCGGAAGATCGCTGACAGTGTCGTCGAGTTTTTCAGCGATTGCTGTGAGCGGATCGAGATCGCGGGAAGTCTGCGAAGGAAGCGGCTGCGGGTCCATGACATCGATCTGGTCTGCATACCGAAAACCGTTGAGCGCAAAGTTTCGACGGGCGATCTTTTCAAGCCGACGAAATGGACACAGGCCAACCTCCTGGCTGAAAGGCTCCAGGCCCTGTCGGAGCATGATCGCATCCAGGTTACAAAACGCGGCGAAAAATACTGGCGCATAAGCTCCCCGAAATACTCCATTCCGATTGATATCTATTTCGCCGGCGAAGAAACCTTCCCGATCATCTTTCTGATCCGAACCGGCAGCCGGGCGCACAACATCAAACTGATTAAAAAGGCCGAGAAATTGGGGAAGAAGCTTCATGCGGCGGGCCGGCTGGAATGTCCGGACGGCGACATGATCATCGAAAATGAAGGCGATGTTTTTGAGGCGCTGGATATGGAATTCGTGAAGCCGGAGGGGAGAGAATGAGAGTCCTCGACGTATTTTGCGGCGCCGGCGGGATGTCCACCGGGCTGGAGCAAGCCGGGTGGAAAACGGTCTGCGCCGTGGATATCCACGAGCCCGAACTCCGGACTTTTCACGCAGCGCATCCGACGGCGCAGCCGCTTCTCCTGGACCTCATCGGCAGCCAAGCCGCTCGGGATACTGTCGTCAACGCGGCGAAGCTTTTAGGGGTCAATGCCGTCGTCGGCGGTCCTCCTTGCCAGGGATTTTCCGGCGCCGGGGATAATGAGGGCGAAAACGATCCGCGAAACGGCTTCCCCGCCTTCATTGAAATTGTGCGCCGCCTGAATCCAGACGTGTTCCTTTTTGAAAACGTGCCCGGCTTGGTCAGCCAGCACAAGGAATACTTCGACAGCGTCCTGAAGGAGTTGGGCAATATCAGCAATTATCAGCTCACGTCGTTTCAACTCAACTCCGCGGACTATGGCGTGCCTCAGGCCAGAAAACGCATTTTCTGTATCGGAAAAAATTGGGGACCATTTATTACGCCCCCGCCGCCGACGCACTCAAACAAAGACGACGGCCTACCGAACTGGATCGGCTGGGGCACGGTCACTGACTGGTCGCTTCCCTGCGATCAGCCCGCCACGCAGATCGTTCAAAAGCATGTGAAAAAATGGCTTGAGAAAAATCACCCGGATCAGCTTTCCTTTCAACTCGTTCAACAACTGGGGTCGAAAACGACCGGCGAAGCCTGCCGTGTGAAAAACCTGAATCAACCGTCGCCGACAGTTCTGGCCGGCGGACAAACAGGCGGACGCGCCGATCTGGTTGTCGTTCGATGTGACGGCGCGGACGCTCATCCGGACGGAGCGCCGGTATTTACTCCGGATAGGCCCGCGCCGACGCAAAGTTTTAATCCCGGTTGCGTTCTCGTATCCGGCAAGCAAAACAGCGAAACTTTCAGTCCGCCGGTCCGCAAGCCGGATTGTCCATCGGCGACGCTGGCACCCCATCACAATGACAAGCTGCTAGTGAACCTCGATCCCGAGAGAGTCGTTTTAACCTCGGCTTCAAAATTCAACTCTCCAAAATACGCCGATCAGCCAAGCCAGACGGTTTTGAGCGGGGGACCGCACGGCGGTTACAACTACCACATCGTTAGCATCGAAACCCTCATGCAGCGACACCTGACCATGACGGAAATCGCCGCGTTGCAGGGCTTCCCGCCGAATTATCCATTTCATGGCAACAAAACGACGGTCCGACGCCAGATCGGAAACGCCGTCTGCGCTCCGGTAGCTCGCGCGATCGCGGAAGAAATATCAAGAGTTTGCGACCACGTTAACCACTGCGCGGAGATGTCATGAATCCTAAACCCCAGACCCGATACCCTGGGCCCTCCTCAAAAACCCCCAATCAACTGCGCGCGATCTGGGCGGCGTCGAAATCAGCGGGGATGTCGGAAGAATCCTTGCGCGATCTGGTTGAAGCGGAAACGGGAAGCCGATCAATTTCCGGACTGTCGAAAGACGGCGCGGGCCGCGTTCTCAATCGCCTTTTCAGCGGACCTCAAAAACAAAAGCCGAAGCGCTACAGCGACTGCGACCGGCGTCCCGGCATGGCCACGGGCGCGCAGCTTCGCAAGATCGAGGTCATGTGGAAGGGCCGCGCCCGATCCGATGACAAAGCGGCTTCTCTGCGGACATTTTTGCACAACAAATTCGGCGCGTCGGATCTGCGCTTTTTAAAGCGAAGCGTCGCCTCCGATGTCATCGTCGCCTTGGAAAAGATGGAGGTTTTCACTTAATGGCCAAGTACTCAGAGGACGTGATCGCCCAAGCCCGGCGCCTCTACGTGGAGGAAGGCCGCGCCGTCCGTCAGATATCACAGCTTTTGAACGTCCCCACGGCGACAATCCACTACTGGGTGAAAAACCGGAAATGGAAAGAGGTCCGTGAAGAAATGGCGGGAAGCGCCCGCTCGATCTATGAAATGGGCGTGAAAATTCTGCGCGGCAAACTCAAGGAACTGGCGGATATGCCCGCCGGCAAAGTTTCGCCGGCCATGCTCGACGGCCTGAACAAACTAATGCGGACCGTCGAAAGCGCCCGCGAGAATGTCCGCGTTTTCGAGTGCGCCGTTATCGCCGGCGAGGACTTTGTGCCCTTTGTCCGCAAGCAGATCCCCGACGAACAAAGCCGGGCGATAGTTTTTCAGGTCTGGGAAGCTTTCCTGGACTCAGTGAAGGAATGAGATGAAAAGCGCCAAGCGCCCCAAAACCAGACGCGAACTCCTGGACAGGCTGGAAGCCCAGCGCCAGGAAATGCGCAGGCACGCGACGACGCTTTTGCCTGAAGGCAAAAAGGAGCGTGTGCGCCGGGGCGAGACCGATCCCTTCTTTTTCTTTCAGACTTATTTGCCCCACTACTTCACGCAAAGCTCGCCGCCTTTTCATAAGCAGCTATTAAAAGAAGCATCCCGGCCCGGAATCAACGGCTTGGCCGCTCCCCGTGGTTTTTCCAAATCCACGCTGATCACTTTTGCGGAAACCCTGCGCCTGGCCGTCTTTGGGATCATCCCCTTTCAGATCATCGTGAAGGAAAATAAGGACGCGGCCACGGATGAGGTCGCTTCCATACAATTGGAGCTAGAGGAAAATCCTCGCATCGCCGGCGACTTCGGCAAGATGAAAAAGCGCGGCGACTGGGAGGAAGGCGACTTCACAACGACGAACGGATGCCGTGTTCTGGCCCTTGGCATCGGGCAGTCCATCCGTGGAAAGAAACATCGCCAGCACAGGCCGGGGCGTATCGTTATCGATGATCCGGAAAAAGATAAGCACGTAAAAAATCCGCGCCTGGTCAAAGAGCAAGTGGACTGGGTTATGGAGGCGGTCTATCCCTCCCTCGATCCCGAGGGTGGAATCGTCACCTGGCTCGGCACGATGATGAGCAAGCGCGGCGGTCTGGCGCGATTGCAGGGAAAGGAAAAAGTTCGCAGCAAAATATGGGCGGCCATCGACAAAAAGGGACGCTCCCTGTGGCCGGCCCGTTTTCCGCTTTCCAAACTCAAGGAAATCCGCGCCCTGGTCGGCTCAAAGGCCTGGCGTCAGGAATATATGAACGCCCCCGGCGACGATCCGGACGCTACCTTCCAGGAATGGATGATCAAAAAATATAAGGAATCCGAAGTGGCGGATGCCGTAATCCTTGGAACCTACAGCGCCTGCGATCCTTCTTTGAGGGAAAGCACGAAGCACGATTTCAAAGCGATTATCAATATCCGGGTTGCGGCACAGTTTCGCGGGATGAAAGGTCCTTTTTATCTCATAACAAAAGCCTGGGTCAGACACACCACACTGGACCGGATGTTTGATGAGCTATTTCTCGTAAACGAGCAACTGCATCCCTCGCGTATGGCCCTGGAAACCCAAAGCTGGCAGGAACTTCTCATGCGCGATATCCGGCGCCTTGAAGCGGACAAGAACATTCGTCTGCCGATCCTGCCCATGACAAATAAGGTGGCAAAGAAGGCGCGGATTGAGCGTATGCAACCCCTGATGGAGCGGGGCCTTTTGCTTTTTCTTGACGATCCCGACGACGAAGATTTTGGGGAATTGATCGATCAATTTTTAGGTCACGATGAGGACTCGATCCCCGACGACGGACCGGACGCCACGGAGATGTGTTTGCGCATCGCCGAGCAATCCGGGCGCAAGATTTCGAAGGTGAGAACATGGTGACAAGGCGTATTAAATCAAAGCACGCAGCCCGTATCTATGCGGCGCTTTGGCGCGTGAGAAAAGAAAAGCTCGATCCGGATAAACTGCGCGCCAATCTGCGAAAGCTTTATCGGCTCACTTTCGTGAGTGAGGGACGCAAGGCCATCGCCGAGGCGATCAGCGCCGTGGGTGAAATGGATGGGCCAGTTGATATGAGCGAAGCGGATGAAGTCATGGATACGCTGGACAATCGCCTGGGCGTGGCCGGTCTGGGCAAGCGCCTACAAACCGAGTCCACCGTCATCGTTCGCGATCTATTTTCCCTGGGCGCCCGGCAGACGGCGGCGAAATACAAGCTCAATCTCACTGACCACAAGGCTATAAAAATTTTGCAGGACCATGACCTGATCTGGATCGGCGATCACAATGACAAAGAACTGATGCCGAAGTTTCGGGAGATCACCACCGACGTGATGCAGCGGGGATATTCCAGGCGCAAACTCGCCGAAGCCCTTTCCGAAGGTCTGGGCGATGTCGTGGACGGCGACAAGGATTATTGGACCGATCTGGCCGATCATACGGCGACGAAGGCCCGCGAGATTGGGCGCATTGCTGGTTTTGAAGCCGCCGGGATCGAGCAAGCCCGCGTGAAAGCTGTCCTCGATGGAAAAACCAGCGAGATTTGTAGGGACATGAACGGGCGCATTATCAACGTGTCCCACTTGTCGGCGCAAAAAGAAAAAATTCTGTCAGCCACGTCGGTTGAGGAATTGAAAAAGGCGGCGCCCTGGCCGCGCCGATTTCAAGAAAAAACGCAAAATCTCCCGGAAAATATCGGCCTTCCTCCCTATCATTATCGATGTCGCACAACGCTTTTCGCCATATTGAAGCCCGTGAAGGCTACGGCTGAATTCGGTGATAAAATGCGCCAGGCCGACAAAGATCATCTTGACTTCCTTACACCCGAGGAGCATTTTCTGCGGTCCCGTGACCTCCAAAAGCGCGCCGGCTCCCTGGGTTTGAATTGGGATACGGGTGACTGGAAAGATGATGTGACGAAGGCGCGCATGGCCAAGCACGGCCTGGGAGGATTCGGAGATGATCCCAAGGAATATGGGAAGCGCGCCCTGGATACGGTGACCGGCGCCGATGAAGTGCTTGTTCAGGTATATCGGGCCGGGCGTATTAATGCGGTGCCGAGGATTCAGTATCGATACTATTGTCGAAAGACCGGCGCGCAGACCGTCGTTGACGACAGCGGCCAGGTTCGCGGCTGTTATCCGTTTGCAAACCATGAGCGGGAATTGGCTCGGGCGAAGGAGAAGAGGCTATGTCTCCAGGAAAAAATATAGATTTATTGGAGCATACTATCGACGGCTTTCTGATCCGCAACGCCGACAAGGCGGTGGATTTTTATCCCAGCCTTTTGGGATACATTACGGATATGGTCATCGATGGGAAGTGGTCCGAAGAGGCCAGGCCGGAGGCATTCGCCCGCTTGCGCAAAGTGCTCACGGAGGGCAAGACGTGGTTTCTTTCCCATGTATATTTGGTTGAGGAGATCGAAGCCCAGCGCACTCAAGTCCCGCGCGCGCACTGGTGGTGGTGGATTGAGGAGCTTTAAATGCATGTCATGAATTTGGCGATTTCAAAACCGGATGAGGGAAGGGCGGCGATCAGTCGTAGCCGTTTTCTCCGGTTATTTTCGCCAAAATTTTACATAATATCTGATGGCCATTTTAGTCAAAAAGGGCCGTTTTCAGGGCAAATACGGCCTATTTCTCTAGTTATTTCAATGCTTTGCGTGAAAGTCGGAAGCATTTCCGACTTTTCCCCATATTCAGGGCTTTCTAAAAATATTTTTCACAGCATTATATGTGCTATTTCTTCAATTATATCAGTGACTTACAAGACTTTCCCGCCCGATTTCAGCCTTTCCCGACCGCTCTGATAAAGTCGGAAATAGTCAAAACGAAATGTCATAGCCCCACAAGCCCCTAACCCCTTGAAAACACGACGCATATAAGCAAAAGTGAGGCGCTTTTCACCTATGACAAGTCGTCTTACCCCCTAGTACAAGCGGACCGATAAATGTCTGTCAGGCGAGTTTTTTATTGACTGTTCGTTTTATGTTCGGTATTGTATTCCCGTATTGCCCACGCCGCCGGGGGACGGCGGGCGTCTCACGATCTTTCGTTTTGCGGGAGCTTTGGATCAATGAATCGTCGCGTGCTGCATTTGAATCTGCCGGATTTTCCCGTGGCGCTAGAGCGTATTCGGGATCCGGCGCTCAGGCTCAAGCCCCTGATCATCGCCCTGCCCCATTCACGGTCTCGCGTGCAAAGCGCATCCTCCGAGGCGCGAAGCTGGGGCGTAAACGTCGGGATGCAGCTTTCAACCGCGCAGCGCGTTTGCCGCGACGCCGCCGTGCTCTCGCCTAATCCGCGACTCTACGCCAAGGCTCAAAGCGGCATCATGAATGTGCTGTCCCATTACACGCCCGTCGCCGAACCGGAAGGCTACGACAAAACCTACGTGGACCTGTCGGGCACGCAGCGCCTTCTCGGTCCCATCCGCGACACGGCCCGGACTATCTCCCGAGAAATCCTTCGCTCTTTTTGTCTACCATCGCACCTGGGGCTTTCCGTGAACAAATCCACCAGCGCCGTCGCCTCGGAAGTTGTTGATGAGGACCTCCTGGACGTTTCGCCCGGTTGCGAGGCGGCATTTCTCGCGCCGCAAAACGCGTTTCTTCTGCCCGGCGTCGAAAACGTATCCATCGCGACCATTGAGGAATTGAACATCCGCATTATCCGGCAATTCGCCGATACGCCGGTCAACCGCCTGGCGCTGGTCTTCGGGCGTTTCGCCACCACGCTTCACTGGCGCGCACACGGTCGCGATTCCAGACCTGTTCGTCCGCCGGAAATAAAGGAAACGATTTTTGAGGAGGCCGAGCTGGCGAAAGACACCAACAATCGGGACGAATTGATGACGATCCTCTACGGCCTCGTCGAGCGTTGCGGCTTCCGAGTGCGCGGCGAAGGCAAGGCCGCGCGGACCGCCGAACTTGTCGTCGCTTACTGCGACAACCTTCTGGTCGAAGGCAAGGCGCGGCTTGCGCCCCCCTCAGATCGCGACGAGGATCTTTTCAACGCGGCGCGAACAATATTTCGCCGCGAGGTCAAGCGACGGGTGCGCGTGTCCTACGTGAAGATACTCTTTTGCGATCTCGGCCCCAGCCGCATACAGAAATCTCTTTTCCCCGATATCCAGAGCGTTCACGAGAAGGAGGCGTCGATCACGCGGGCCATGGACGACATCCGCAGAAAATACGGAGTGAACTCCATCAGAAAGATGGGGATGGCATGTCCAGTTTTGTCCACTTGAACGCGCATTCCTGCTACTCGATGATGCGGGGCATTCCCTGGCCCGCCCAGCTTTGCGCCGC
>Ga0307990_1001824_pt1 | contig 17606 bp, 23 predicted proteins | sample EllFjometagen129_FD_203168 | JGI IMG/M metagenome (GOLD analysis project Ga0307990, IMG submission 203168) | Marine microbial communities from Ellis Fjord, Antarctic Ocean - #129 | ecosystem: Environmental > Aquatic > Marine > Unclassified | place: Southern Ocean | collected 2014-10-08
TTGAAGGCACTAACATAGCCAATAGCAAATGTGCTATAGAACGGTTAAACTGGTACTCCAACAATTGCCTTCCATCAGACCATACTGGTGATCGTTTTCCAGCTGTTTCCTCACCATGACCTGCATCAATAATAATTAACGATTTTTCCATAACTACCTGTATTTAACATTGTTAATAAACCACTCTGAATCATACACAAAAATTCCTTTTTTGTGTTCTTCTCCTACCCAACCTGTAGCCAGAGGCTCACCAAAATGGTACGAATCCGTTACAACATAAAATGTATCTTTCACCATACCATTCTCACGAACTATTACAAACGGTTTTTTATTCGCACGCTCTGCATCCTCCTCTGCCTGTTTCCAGATTTTGTAGAAAATTGAGTTAGATCGTAGCTTACCATTCTTCGGTACAGGAATACGAGCTAAATGTTTAGTTTCTACACTATACTTGAAATTGAAATCTTCCTCCTCACATACTACATCACCACACACAGACGAGTTCTTTTTCCAGCGTAACCCACCAGAGCTAGGCGTTCTAGTGAATTTAGCACCAGTCCACCTAGTTAACCATTTAGCAGCATTAATCTCATTACGATTTCCTTTAACCTTCTGGTTAATCGTATCTGCTGGTGAGTCACCAAATATATCCTCGTCTATGCGTCTACGTTTCATTTTCTTGGATTCAGTATTTTCTCTCTGTACATGGTATCGGGCATTTGAACCATACCCAAATCCTCGTCCAACTCAATTTGTGACTTCGGTAGCCAAACCTTGACTCCGTTTGTCATTTCAAGCAGAACAGCTTTACCCGTCTCCTTGATTTTCCGTTTAAAATAATCTGTTGCCATTTTACAAAATTAATGAATTTTCATATTCGTCCACACCTACACTCAGCGTCTTAACATTCAAACTGTCAATATTTTGCTGGTGAGTTATTACGAAAACTGCTTTACCGTCACCTGCCTTAATCCTAATTAAATCAAACACAGCCTCTATTCCCTCATCATCGAGACCTTCAAAAATCTCATCCATGATCAGTATGCTAAAGTCGGATGTTTGGCTAACCAGATCGTGCATTGCGAAAGCGAGACAAATATCAATTCTTTGTTTCTGCCCACCTGACAATTCCTTGTAATCAATCTCGGTGTCTCCTTTGTAGCAGGTCGTGGTAAATGGCTTACTGGTCATACTTAGGTCTACTGAGAATTTTACCCTAAACCCTAATCGTTCAGCGTATTTCTCGGTATAAGCATTTAAACTGTTGAGCATGGCGTTAAATACAAATGCTTTGAGACCGCCAGCCCCAAAACCTTTCTGTAACCACCAGAGCGTTTTTTCCTTCTTATTTTGCAAAGTAAGTTTGTTATTTTCGATCTCAATCAATCGTTCCTTCTTACTTACTATGCTATCCTCCAGCTTCTTCGTGTCTACAGACGGTGGCTGCTCTTTTTTAATCTCAGCAACACGGTCATTGGCCTGTTCTACTTCACGCTTCTTATTCGCCTCACGCTCCTGAAGCATTGATACCTCTGCTGCCAATTTATTTGACTCCTTTTCTTTTTCACGGTATCCAGCGATCTGCTTAGCTAATTCAGCGTACCTAGCCTCCAGTGGTGCTATTTGATCTTGTACGACCTTTAGCTCCTCTCTACGTCTGGTTAATTCTTTAGTCAAAGTCAGTTCAACCTTTTCCTCAGTTTTAATCTGATCTTGCAAACTATCCTTAGCTAAGTCAATTGAATCCTCTGGCAAGTCCTGAGAACAAGTAGGACACACTGTTTCTATTTCATCCAGATCACGCTTTAACGACTTCTGTTTATTCTGAGCTTCTTCGATAGATCGACTTGTCCGCTTCTCGTAAGTTTTCAGTTCCGACTCCTTATCATCCAAACCAGAAATTTTAGCCCTAAGCGCACTTTGCTCTGTCTCCAGAGTATCATAGTCACCTTCCAGCTTAAACTCTGCATAACGGTCTTTTACGGCCTTATGCTGGTCTTTAATAGTGGTGTACTCGGTCTGTAAACTTTTGTGTCGTGTCTTGGCTATAATTAGCCTACCTGTTTTGTTTTCTTCAAATTCTTCAACTAGCCTGTTAGCCTCCTCCAATCGTTCCTCTATACCCTCGATTATTGTATTTATCGAACTACTCTCGGAATCTAATTTACTAAGATCAGCTACATAATCATCGTGCTTATCCTTCGCCTTTATTTTGGCATCGGCTATGAAGTCAAGCTCAAATAAATTCTCAAACAGTTTACGCTTCTCATCGCCCGTAGCATCTACTAGGCGTTTCATACGCTGCCCGAACATTATAGAATTTAGAAACGTGGTGCTATCCACACCTAACACTTTATCAATATAAACCTGTTGGTCTCCTTTATGCTGGGCTTCACCAACCAAATCATCCTCTGTGAAACTTTGACCCAAATCGGTCTTAAATATCATCAGAGAATTACCTCCTTTAACGCCAAGAGTAGTACCCTTGAATTTAATGTGTCGTGCTATCCTATACGAATGCTCACTACTATCAAATTCAACTACTACCCTTGTGCCTCTGAACTCATCATCTCTCATACGTTCCCAAGTGACAACCTGATCATTCTTAACGCCCTTAAGATTGATCTTGTACAATGCCCAGCATAGTGCTGAAAACATCGTTGTCTTTCCAGAGCCGTTGACACCCTTGACCATGTTCACTCCAACACGGTCAAGGGTCAACTCTGTCGGGTACTGAAAAGAACCGAATCCTTCAATTATCGCCCTTTTAAATACTACCGCCATAACTACTATTCGTCAGTTGTTGTTTCACCTTCTGGCTCGAAGAAATATCCACCGAGTTCAGCTGTCTCAATCTGCCCTTTTCCCCACTTGATAAGTGCTTCAAGTACTTCAAAGGCTTCTGGAATCTGTACACCCTCATCGTAGCCTGATAAGGCTTCGTGCAGACGCTCTAACTTCTCTGTAGAAATTTTATCCGCTGGAGCAGCTTGTTTCTTCTCCGCTTTTGCAGGTGCAGCAGCTTCATTCTTACTTCCAGCTTTTTTCACATGCTTTGCTGTAACCTTTTCTTTCTTAGGCGCACGGGCTTTTGCTGACGGTGTTTTTACCTTCTCAGTTTTCTCGGTGTACTCCTCTTTGGCTACCTTAGCACCAGCGATCAGGTCTTTTTCAACCTCTTTCGGGTCAGCCTTCTTAAGCATCTCAACAACCAAAGTAGCAGATACCTTGTCATCGTTAACCAGCTTTTTAACTTTATCAGTTGCAGTCATCAGCAACATGCAGTTAACAACGTGCGTAGCAGATTTTCCAATCTTCTTAGCAATGTCTTTCTCCTTCCAGCCAAAATCCATAAGTCTACGGAATGCTTCGGCTTCTTCAAGCATACCCAAAGGTTTGCCATCATTAAGAGTTAACAAGTCAAATGTCCTGTCCTCCTCTTTATAGCCTCGTGGCTCAACAATAAAAGGAATAAAGATTGCTGGGTCATTAATACTTTCCAACGCTGCGTAACGTCTGTGACCGTTAGTAATGGCGTAAACGTCATCACCAGCTTCGTTCTTATCCTTCAATTTATAACCCTGCAATGGCAGTTTAACACCATTCTCCATGATCGACCCAGCTAACGCCTTAAGATCACCCATGTTTTCACGTACATTAAACCCGTCCACTATTACTAGTTGGTCTAATGTCAGATAAATTACTTTGCCGTTTGACGGCTTTTTCACTTCTGTACTCATTTCAATACATTTTTAAATTAAACATTTATAAAAAACTTAAACCTATTTCAAGAAGTTCCTCATCCTGACCATCCACTTCTTCCCAAAAATTCGTTACTAACTCAACGGGCTTTAGCTTTGTGCTAAACTCCTCTACATGAGCTTTCTCTGTCTCGTTTAAAGATAAAATTTCTGGAATCTCCACAACATAGTCACCCTGATCAACGAACTCTGATTTGTCAGGGTCATCAGAATTTATTTTCCTGAACTCTGGATACCTGCCTGTAGTTGGTATAAAATCTATACCTTCTTCTGGCTTCTCCATATCGAATACAAGAAAACCTTTCTCATTACCTGCGTCACCAAGATCACGATGAATAGGCGAACCTACCACAACAAACTTATCCGTGATTTGCTGATGCTGGTGTATATGCCCACAAAACACAAAATCGAATGAATCGTACAATTCATCATTCACATCCGTATCGGCTGGAATAAAGTCGTTGTATATACCATTCGGTGTCTGGTGAACCATCAAAATATTTGTCCAACCTGCTGAGGTATCAGCTGCCCGATCAGCCAGTGCTTTTCTAAAATGCTCTGGGTACTCATAATAAGGAATACCGTGCAATATCAAACGATCACCCAAAGTCACCCCTGAATCATCAATCACTTTAAAATTGTTCGGGACTACTGTCTGTAAATGCCGTAAAGCTGAAACAGCTGGCTGGCCATACAAACTCTTTGTGGCTTGATCGTGGTTGCCTGTAACTGCATAGCAAACAATATCTGGATAACTCTCGGCAAGTTCTTTTACTTTAGCCACAACAGCATTCACAACAACCGTTGGTAATACTTTCTGCTGATCGTACAAGTCCCCACCAAATAATACAACTTGTATATTATTCTTATGTGCAAATTTCCACACATCGTCAAATACATTTAGCGTATTTTTCAATCGGCTACCGTCCTGATCAAACTTCTTATAGTTGTGGCTGTGAATATCTGAAAATACTACTGCTAACATACTACTCGTCTTTTACATAATCCGTTATAAAATTCCCGTCCTTCGGTAATGGGATAAAGCAACCTTTCTCGTCCATTTGTTTTATGATCGAATCAATGGCTAAGGCAAACTTTTTGGTATTCATAGCACTAAAATGCTTACCCTCCATCACTATTACTTCTTCTCCCAAAATCTCTTTTATTACAGGTTTGTGTCCAAGCAAACCCACACGCAACCAAGTATACACCTGATCTTTGGTTAAATCCTCGCCCTGCGATTCCTTGAACCAAGCCTGTATTACTACTACTACCACCCCCCAGATATAGCGATTTTGCTTATCTGATCTCCTGTTGCGTAGCTTTGAGAACTTAATCTCCAGCTTCTCACCCTTTAGCCACATGATTACTCTTTTCATGGCTACAGCGTGATCAAGCTGGAGACTTTTGCAATCCTCTGATAACGTTCCCGTTACTTCGTATACATGCTCGTTCTTACTCATTAGTCAAGATCGCCTAAATCTTTTAGTAAATTCCTACGACCTGTCTTTTTTGGAGCTTCCTCTTTTTTAGAGGTTGTCGATTTACGTGTTGAAGTACGGGCAGCAGGTTTTTCCTCCTCCTTCTTAGCAGTGCGTGATGGCCTTGCAGCAGCTTTCGGTCTGCTTGACTTTTTCTCGTCCTTCGCATCATTCTTTGAATCCGACTTCTGTAGTTCTGGGTGACGCTTATGCTCCTTATCATCAAGAACTTCCTCACCATACAAATAGTTACGGATTACACTTTCAAGATACTCGTCAGACATTTGACCCTTCTTAACAATCTCGATCACGTCAGGATAATTTTTGTAAAATTTCTCCTCCATCTCAAAAGGTGTATTCCAACCAATTGCGTCATACTTGGTATCCAGCTTTTTACCTGTTTTGGATAAAATCAGATTGAAGCCTTTCTCCCTGTCCATAATACCGTTCTCCGTACCATTCTGGAAATTACGGCTGGTAATAACTTTGTTCATTCGCTTCATCAACATCGGCCCGACATCCAAAATCTTTGCTTTTCCGTCCACTACGTTAGCTTTTGTGCATTCTCCGTCATCATCGAACTCACAATCTAACAACAAAATAGGCATTAAGAATTTTGACTTTTTCCTGAAGTCATCGCTGTCGATCAACTCAGCAAGATCATGGTCTCCCGAATCCTTTGCTGCTTCAACTTCTGCCTCAATTGGGCATGGCTCACCGAAAGTTTCTGGACTTGTATACGGTTTTCCGTTAATCCAGTAAACTATCTGTTCTATGAAATAGATACCGTTCATGTGCGGTAGAGGTGGTAACAGCCTTACGTCTGTTTCTTCTCCTATTTCATTCTGATAAAGGAATAGGCTTGTGCCTTCTCCACGTTTATTCAAATCCTCTTGGATTCCCTTCAACGCCTTTAAATTTAGTCCCATCTTTTGAAATTTTAAATTAGTAATTATTGTGTAAAAGTAAATAAAATTCTGGTTATAGCCAAATTTTTATGTAAAAAATGTAAAGTTAGTTTGCATTTATAACATCCTCGATGTCAAATTCTTCCATGTCCTTCCAATTTACTTTACCTTTTTCCATATCAACCACCATACCTATCTTTTCAAGCTCACGCCCGAAATATTTTTTGGTCGGCAAATTCTCAGCTGTATATTTGATTATTTTCAACGTCTCCGCTAGTATACCATCTGGGATATAGAAGATAATACTATCATGTACTGTATTCACTATTTTCACACTTCTGTCCAGCCTATTTTTCAATAAGGCGATTGCAAATATAGTAAATTCCCCTGCTGTTCCCTGTATCGGTGAGTTTATTGCTACACGCTCATCAAGCCCACGTTTAAAGCCATTATCATGGTCAATATCAGGCGTATGTCGCTTCCGTCCAAATAATGTTCGCACATACCCAAACTTCTGAGCCTTCGCAATATACATAGCATGATAAGTCAAAATCTCTGGATACAAGTCAAAAAACGTATGGTTGTATTCAATCGACTCTTTTAATGTCAGTTCTAATGAATAATTTGTTTTTGCATAATCCACAAACCCCTCTGGTGACATTCTGTAGATAAGCCCGAAGTTTCCAGCTTTTGCTCTAAACCTGTACAATTTATATTCTTCCTTCGGTAAATTCACAAATTCATCCAAAGTTACACCCTTCAAGTTAGCACCAGTCAGTGCGTGGATGTCAACACCGTTATTGTAAGCATTCAGCATATTTGTCTCTGTGGCAAACTCGGCTATTGTTCGTAGCTCTGCTTGCGAATAGTCAGCCTGTAGCATCGTATGATCTTTTGGAACTATGAACACTTTCTTTACCATGCCCACAACCTCTTTTGCTATCTCGCTGGTTAGTTTCGCCATGTTCGGCAAATTCTGCAAATTTGGGTCACGGCTTGATAGCCTACCAGACTCAGTTCCGTGTAGCAAAAAACTCGTATGTATTTTATTCTCAGAATCCAGCCTATCAAAAATTCCCTGCAAATATGTTGACTTAGTTTTCGCAATAGATCGTAGCACCAGCAAATCGGCTATGAACCCTGTACCGTCATTAAGCTCATTCAATACATCCTTTCCAGTACCTGCAACCTCCTCATTCTTACGCTTATCGAACTTCTTCTTGTACTTGAAACCAGCACGACTATATAGCAAACCACCCACCTGAGCAGGGCTATTGAAGTTAACTCCCTCATACAGATTTACATTGCCTACTTTCAGGTCGGTTATTTTATCCCTGTTACGTTTTATTAAGTACAAACGTGGCTTATCATTCGCCTTCTCTTTCGTAATTTTGTCCTCCAACTTCTCAATAGCCTCGTCTACAAGCTCTTGTCTGCGAAAATCTTCGTACCGCTGCACTTGCATATAGTCTCTTAGCTTCTCCTCTTGGATTACATACAAATCTTCTGCTCTCTGTATAAACTGCTCCAAAAGATCAACGTCAATTAACATACCCTCATGCTCCGCTGCCCACAACGCTTTCATTGCTGGTATGGTCATGTTCCTGTATATCCTGTATAATCGTTCATCCTCCATCAACCAACTCTCGAAAAACGTCTTAAGCCTAAAATCCAAATCAGTATCATACCCACCATAAATCGCTAATATTTTAAGCGGTATTTCATCCCATTTGTATTTACTCACAGCGTCCTCGTAACCAGCATACTCGCTGAGGTACGTACCAACCAGTTCTTTCAATCCATGCCTGTTGTCCTCATCTAGCAAATGGTGCATAAGCATTGGGTCATCCAACCTACCTCTGAAATCAATCCACCCATAACTAGCAGCAACGTGCCAATCGAATTTTAAATTATGCGCTATCTTATCAATCTCAGGATTGGCAAAAATCTCTCTACCTATCAAATGTATTATTTCAGTCACCTCGCCCCTGTCAAATATTGACTCGTGATGCTCTAGTGGAATTACCCAACTGCTCCCGTGCTGAAAACTCATTGATAACAAAGTAGCTTTGAAATTATCTGCTCTCGTATCCAGACCTGTTGTTTCAAAGTCGAAACACACCTGACCTGTCTGTTTTATATACCCAATCAATTCCTCAACCTGATCAAAATCCTGTACGATTGTGACATTGGACTCGGCTTCAAGATTTTCAAAACCTACTGCTATGTTATATGCAGACTGTACATCCTCAGCAAAAGGTTTCAACGCCCTATCATTCTTCGATACGTAGAAAGGCGTATACGTTGGTATAACCTTCGCTTTATGATTTCCTATCTTTAGGTCGTGAACACGTCCTCTCTCCCTCTGTAACGACTTGACACCGCATACCAACTTAGACACCGTATCACCCAAGCACAGAATGCTGTCTGGTTTGACAGCATCAATCTCTTTCTCTAAATATCCTAAGCAAGCCTTTACGTGTTCATTGTCTGGTTTTCCTCCACTGATCGGTTTACATTTAACCAAAAACGTAGGATACACCAAATCAGCGTCACCACCAATTACATCGGTCAGCACTGTCCAGAATACTTCAGAATATTTATCTGACAATATATCCCCATTCTTGTCATCCGAGAATGAAGGAAACTCTGCTATCACCATCATTTTTGCTTTAAATGGCACTGATGGCATTATACATACCGTATCGCAAGCGGTGCTAAGATCACAAGCATCGCAATGCTCATTTCTTATCTTTTGCATATTATTCCGCTTTTTGTGTAGATATTTCTGTTTCTCTTTATAAACCGTTTTGCCCAGAGTACAGCAGCCTCCTCATCACTGGTATTTGCTTTAGACATAATTGCGTCAATAAAGTCTCCTACCTGCATTCCAATAACATCCCCTACGACATCACCGTTGATTAATGCTGCATCTATTCCATCAAGTGCCTCGAAATCGCTACGGTCTAACATTATTACCTCCTCCTCTTGTTCAAATTCCTTAACTTTTCGTCTAAGGTTTTCGTTGTACAGGACACCACACATTTCCTTATCGGCACACATAGGGCATTCTTTAGCCCGTAAGTCCCAGAGACTCCCGAAACAATCGTCCCCGTCTACAAATTTTTCAAGCTCTGCTAAGTTCAGCGGTTTGCTGAAATCAGGCTCTGCACTCTTTTTGTCTTTCGCTGATCTATTCATCTATAACGTCTTTTAAGATTATCGGTTTGTTGTACTTCTTCTCGAAGTATTCGATTACATCAAATTCCTCCCGTTTGTAAATAGCAAGTCGCTTCCTACTATGCCTACCTACATGTTTACCCTGATCGTAGAAATCAATAACGTCCACTGTTTCATTGATTCCGTCATCCCTCAGTAGACGGCCTATAAACTGCTTAACAGTGATTACAGACTTACCGCCCTGAGCCAAAATTAGAGTATTAATAATAGGTATATTTACGGAGGTTTTTAGTATGGTCGAAGTCAATAAAACTTTCGTTTCCCCATTTGCAAACCTTTGTATTTTTTCGTCCCTTTCTTTATCCTCACCATGCACTAACTCTATGGTTTGGTCAAAGGTACTTGAATTTCTAAAATAGTCATAAAGGTACTCACCGTGAGCAATTTCTATAAAACTGATCAAGATACTCTGACCCTTACGTTGTGCCATTTCCTCCAGCATAATGTTTGCCCTACCCTCGCTGAATTTAACGATCTGATCATACTCATCATCGTATCCTGAGCATAGTGGTCTATCTGGATTTAGAAAAATATGCACCGTTGGCTTAAGCGAAACCTTAGCTTCTACAAGCTGTTTGTTCGTAACCTTAGCCAACGGCACACCAGATAATCCAACGATCACCATATTGTTCTTTTTGTTGTCATTATCCAATGGCGTACCTGATACAAATATCCTAACACCCCCTTGAATTTTTTGAAGCAGTTTTGAGTAATCGGCTGCCCCAGCTTCGTGAGTCTCATCAACTAGGATTAGCTGGCACTTATTGACCTTAGCGAGTATGTCCATCGACTCCTCTATCCTGTTATGCAGCGTTTTTGCCATCGCTATTGTGAAATCCTTTATCTCACATTTGCCAGTACGTACTTCACCGATGTCATACAACTGCCCGAAGAATCCTTTAGCGGTCTTAAACTGCTCAATTTTACTTACTATCAACAATGCTTTCACATCTACAAAATTATTGTAGATACCAGCCATTACAGCATTTTTACCTGCATTCGTTGCAGCATCAATAATCCCTCTCGGAAAATATATGTCATCTATGTAATTCCCTACGGACTTTACTAGCGGTATCTGGTAATCCCTTAGCGTCCACACTACACCATCAATCTCCCCAACCACATTTGCAAAGTTACTTTGTAATTTTGGAAGGTTTCGTCTGGCATCAGTAATTGTAACCTCAGCACCTAGTTCACGGACATACCCCAGAACCAACGGCAAAAAGCCAGTAGCGAAATAACCGTCTTTTGTTATCAAGCTAACCCAGCCATCCCAGCGTTTTTTCTTGTACGCCTTCGAGTAGGAATACCCAGCAGGTCGTATCCTTAAATACTCCCTGAGTTCCTTCATCAAATTAACACCGAGAAGATTATCCTTCCCCCCGATTATTACCTGACACGTTATGTTCTGAACTAAGACTCTCATGGTACTCCATTATCAGTTTGTAATTTATTCCTAATCGTGCTATTAAGCTATTTCTCTTATCCTCCAACTCCGTCAATTCCTTCTCCATCACATCTGTACGCATTCTAACAACGTAAATATCAGCGTCCGTCATTGCGTCTCCTTTTAATCGCTTCCCAATATCGGGATTGCTCACTATCTCCTCCCCCGTCTGGTATTGAGTCGTCTTTGTCCTTAACAATCCGATTCTTTTTAACCATGTATTTTTCATACCTGAGTCCTGCGTTATCACCATACATCTGGGATAATTCTGGTACTACATCGAGAAAAGCTAATCCCTCGAATTGTGATCTAATCCAATCCTCGTAATTAGCTTCGTAAGCATCAGCATCCTCCCTGCCGTTAACGATATGGACAAACTTCATTGGATTATCCTTCACGTTAATATCGACTCCTGTGTATTCAAGCATAAGCTCCATCCATACCTGTAGAAATAGGCTTGTGCTTTCTTTACTAGGGTCGTTCATTACAATCAGATTGCATTCATAAATCTCATGTATCTTATCCTTGTAATATTTGAATTTCCCTAAGCCGTACCTTTTGCTCATCAGCTTTATACCAATACGAGCAAATACTTTGTAAGCCTCCTCTCTAGGGGCTATGCTATATAATTCTCCGAAGTCGTAGGCCAACTGAGCAACTTCCTTCAAAAGCAGGTAGCTCTTGTCATTTTTACGGATGTGCTGTACATACTTGTGGTTCTGCTCCATGCGTATAGAAACCAAAATCCTATTGAACTTCTCGACAATAGGATTTTCCGATTCAATTGCTTTAGCAACTTTTTTACGCATAGCAGCATTGCCCTGTACCAGATACCTTGTGGTTTGCTGGTATTGCTGTGCTGCTTTGAATATTTTTTCTACCGTTGCATCGGATGCTTCACCGAGAACAGATACAAGAACCTTCTTCAAATGCGTTTTGCGTATATGTACCGTTGGGTCACGTTTCATACCTTTCTGATCTTCTCCTTAGCTTCTCTGAAATCTTTAGCATTACGGGGCTTATAACACCGTTCAGCTGGTACTGGACTGATCGCTATATCGTCAATAGTTTCAAACTTGATCTCGAAACCTAATTCACAGTTGAATTGTTTCTTTTCTACTGATAAAGCTAAACATCCTTGACATTTTGCTTTCTTGGATAAAATCACACTCATTTCTATTTCTATTTTAAAATTATTTCAATTGCTCTCTTTGTTGTCAATGGCTCTGTACCCTTTATTAATTCCATTATCTTGTGCTTACCGATCTCGTTAACGTCCTTACCTTCTTCAACATCGTCAAGATTTACTACAGACACCTGTTTCAAATCAATGAAATCATACGCCAATTCTATAGCCTCCCTGTAATATCCTTTATCTGGAATGAATATAAATTGCTTCACGTTGCTTGTTAGCATTTTAGATTTTTGCTTTGTACTAACACTCCAGCCCTGTGTCGAGCAACCCCGTCTACCTAGAGTCATAGCGTCAGCCCATCCCTCCGTTACGTATACGGTACTATGCAGCCTTAGCGCATCCTCATTGAATACCAGATCGGTTTTCCCTACTCCACAATCCTCTACTGACGGATTTTTGTAACGAAGATACTGCCCTGTATAATCCCTCCCGATGTAATATTGCAAAGTACCTTTGCTTTTAAACGGAATTATGATGTACCCAAAATAATCCTTCAATTTATCTTTATCGTGCTTATTGCAGTAACCGAAGCCCATTGCATCCAACACTTCCAGATCAAACCCACGACTATCCAAATACGCCCTAGCCCTCTTTCCAAGTACACCCACACCGTCTAGCAACTGCGTATAGCCTGTAGGCAGCTCTATGCTGGCCTCTGACAATTCAGTAACCATCCCAAGCGATATATCGACATCGACATCAGCCTCTGGATACGAATAGATTAACTTACGTGACTCGTAGTACGAAATGTTCTCCACCTCCGATACAAAATTCAATAAGAAATCCTTGTAACCACATTCCCAGCATTTGACAAATTCGTACTCTAAATGCACAGCGCATTTTTTCTTCTGCCTCCCATAATCACAGAAAGGGCAGTCAAATGAATGCCACCCCAACGGACTACGCTTGCTAAGAACAAAGCTCGTTATAAAATACTGATATGCTTTTTTAGGATTGATCATGGTCTTTCATAATCTCGTCAAACTTCTTTTCAAACAATTTGATATTACGCTCGTAGGTTTTCAAAAATCCTGTTAACGTGGTCGTAATATCCACATCCCCTACTTTATGTCGTATAAAAAAATTAATCACACCCTTCAACGTTGTTGGATATGATACTGCGTCCTTCTTGATTACGCCTTCGTGTAATCCGCTTTTTACTACGGACTCTTTGTAGATCGTATAGCACATGCCATCAAACTCTACTTTATACGGGCTAAACAGCTTATCTTCTATAATCATCACTCTATATTTTTATATGGTAAAGATAAATAAAATTCTTGTATTAACCAAAATTTTATTTAAGTATATTCAGTGCGTCCTGTATGCTGGAAACTTTTCTCGATTCCCTCTGTACCTTCTCAAACTTAGCCCTCAATTTTGGGCTTTTCCTGAAATGTACAGACATGATCTCCTGTTTCTGCCTTTTTATAAATTTTGGCTTTAGTGTACCAACGCCTTCCATTACTACTGCGTCACCTCTCATAAGTGCGTTTCTCATAGCTTCGTAAACAGCGTCCACCACCAACGAAACCTCTTTATCCGACACCCCTGTTTTCATAGAGGCATAGAATACAATCCCTTTTTTAGTTACTCTATTCATCGTTCAAACTTTTTTTACATATTGTTTTTACTGTCCTAACTTCTTTTCCAGCTATTTTAGATTCTACCATCCTCGTAGCCTCGCTTAAATCCATTTCATCAATACCCTGTACAGCCTCATCAATTTTTACTGCACAGGTGTTAACACCCCTGAATGAGACACCTTCCCTCTGAACCACTGGAACGTACCGACCAATGCCTAACTCTTGCTCATCCGTTGTCCTACACAGCGCAAACGCTGCGTGAGCATTCATAGCCTTCCCGAAGTCCTCAGCAAAATCCTTCATGTTAATTACTGCCTTATCAACAGCAGCTTTGTTAACCTGAGAAAGTCCTATGCTGAAAAAATTCCATCGGTTGTTCAATCGAATAATATCGAAATAAACATGCTGTATCTGGAAACGTTTTTCTTTTTGGCTTTTATCAATCGGTAGGAACAAATCTGGGTAGTCCCAGCATATCAAATCTGGTATCCATCCATGTTCGTCTCTTAGGTACTCTAGGTTGGCTTCTACGTCTGCTACAGTTCTGGTGTACGCTGGATAAAAGTCAATAACCATATCCCCTCCCAAAACTTTGTACCGTGTAACCATCTCATTGTAGACTTTCTTCAATCCCTTCAGTTCCGAGCGTTGGCATCTAAGCATACTTTGTTTAACCCTAGCCCTGATACTGCTTATGCCGTTTTCACAATCTGCGTAGTACACTTTCTTCCCATCTCTCATATACTCGATAGCTAAATTTATGAGCGTACCAGTCTTAAACGATTTCGGCCCTCCCATAAAAATAACAAGCTGAGGTGAATAAAACCCACCAGCCGAAGTCATGTTGTTGATACCACGTAAAAACGTTGGCGAACCTTCTGGCACTTCATCTATCATTGTGCCGTTGTCGTGTAGTAAGAATCCTCCGTGTGTATTCTCCTCCTGTAGATCAGTCGCTGTCTGAATTATACGACCCATCTTTTTATACAAGTCCTGAAAGAAATCTCCATCCCCTCCTTTGACCTTATCTGCATTATCCTTGAAAAGTAACTTTGTTTGTTTTCGCTGAGCATACTCAATAAGACTTTCACGTAATTGTGCTGTGTCCCCGTATTCGACCTTGTACAATGTTTTTATTGTTTTCGCAACTTGGTCATATACGTCTTTGGTTATTTGAGTCTTTTTCTTTTTAACTGCCCTATCCCAATACTCTAACAAATTTACTGATGAAGGTGACACGTTGTACTTTTCGATGTACCCTTGTAGCAGCCCATAGACTAACTGATGTTCTGGTAAATCGAATAACTCCGCATCTAAGTGTTTGATATATTTCTTTCCCTCTTTTGACTGAAGTAGAAACCTGACTAATTCTTCTTGAAACTCTACTGTCATAACACTGCGTACTTATTGGTTAACCCTTGTTCTATTAATTCACATTTTGGTACGCATCTCTAGCATCTTCTGCTGAATTAAAATCACCCAAATATTTATACTTCTTATTGACATATAACTTAGCCCTAAATTTTCCAGACGGTTTATGAAAATATACACCAGTGTACTTTACTGATTCTCTTTTGTTTTTCCTGTACGTAACATTCTCCCTTCTTGATACCAGTTCTAAATTACTTACGTAGTTGTGACGCTTTTTGAAGTTTTTGTGGTTTACATCCATACCCTCTGGTATTGTACCTACAAAAGTTTCATAAACCATTCTATGTACTGAAAAATTTATTTTCTTCTTTTCCATATACAGTGATGCTCTTACGTAACCGTTCCTTAGAAATGGTTTTAACTCTTTACCTGTTGCTCCTACTACTTTCCCTTTATCTGATACTCTGTACTTCGTATCTCTGAATTGTTTAAATACTTCCATAACCCTCCGATGTTTTTAGAAAATCCAAATCCCCTATATCCCCTAAAGGGATATATGGGGGGATAATTTGGTCTTTTCCTAAGTTTTTACAACATTATTTACACATAAAATGCTAATCAAAATATTAACAAAAACACCTAAGCAATTGATTATTAGAGCATTAGGTGTTACAAAGTAAGTTTGCAATTGTTTCTTACAGTCAATACCAAATATGTCAGTTGCCACCCCCACTACATAAATGGGCTGAAGTGTTGCAGGTGGCAGAATGTTGGCTAGTTTGTGTGACATGTACGACATGTTGCAAAGTTACTTTTTTACATTGTTACTTTGAGTTTCTTGATTCCATGTATTCAATCAGGTACTTAGCATAGCTCGTGACAATAGGTTTGAACTTGAACTCGAACTGCTCTTTACCCTGCTCTACGGCTTTACTGTAAAGTTTTTTTAACTTGGGTAGGTCATCCATACTCACATCAGTCGATTGAGTTTCTACCACATCCACGTCTTTAGCTGGTGGTTTGAGTTTACTAAACAACTCGTCATTAACCAGAATTGCTAATGGCTGGAGATCGACTTGTTCGCCCTCTGCGTTGTTAACGCTACAGATCACTGCGGTCTCTACACCGTCAAATTCTGTTTTAACTAATGCCAATCCTTCTGTCCCTGAGATCAGGTATTGAAACAAGTCCTGTTCCTGTACTGTGATTTTATCCATATTGTTGAAATTTAACTGTGTGATTTTTTTACTTTTATCCTAAAGGTAGACGGTGTGTACACCAGAGTCTCTACAATGTCGTTATAGGTCGTTAAGCTGCCGTTGAGCCTCCGTTCCACGTAGCCCCTCATGTTGACCTTGATCTTGAACCCGTCACTCGGTAACGCCCCAATAACAATTGACTTAAAATCCTGATGATATGCTACAGCTTCTTTCTCTGGCATCACCGTTAACAAGATAGCGAGAGCTAATTGTGCTGGCCCAGAACCAGCGTAACCCCAATTGAACCCGTCAGGGCTGTGTCTTAATACTCTTTGTGATCTGGCAGGGTCAATCACTTCATCGTTTATTATAACTGCCCGTGTGATGCCTATGCCTGTGATCTCCATACAGTCAGGAAGCGCATCTATCCACGATTTTTCATGCTGTCCACTCATATTATTTATGGTTTTTAATATGGTGTAAAAGTAAATAAAATTCTTGTATTAACCAAAATTTTAAATAAAAAATCCCTTTAACCTATTCAGCTAAAGGGATTTATATTTTAACTAGCACTCCCTGCTACTTCAAGAACTTCCCGTCCTTGTCAAACTCTTTCAATTTTTTTAGCAGGTTTTTAGGAACGAACTTAGGACTTATAGCACCTACGTTCTCTATTACCGAAATACTCTCTTTCACTATGAGCGATGAATAAGCAAGATACTTAACCCAATTCAGTACTACTATCTCCTCTCCGTCAATAGTAAAGTGGCTCATCACATGCACTATAATTAAAAGTGAAAAGTAACTTACCATTTTATCTATAACCTTACTCCAAGCAGAACTTGAAATTGTACGTAGCTTTGCGTGCTTGTACACGCCTAACAACGTGTCCAATACCATCAATATAATTAAAAACATCATATATTCCCAATCGCTAAAAACGTACTTTTCTAGCCATGTCAGTATAGGCATTAACCCTACGGACAATAGCACTACTGTGGCTAATTTGCTCATTCCTACTTCTCCTACGGTATTGATCACTTCTTTTTAATTATCCCTATAGCTTGCAGTATGGCTGTTATGATACCTGTATCGAACACTCCGTTGGCTACCAGCGAACCTCCAAGTCCTATCAATAGAGCTTGCCACCACAATATGTCGATAAACATACCCATCTGTAACCACCATCCGACCATAGCCAGAATAAGTCCAAGCACCCAACTAAATATTTGGGCAACCAAACCCTGCATATTCAGTTTGTCTTTTAAGAACTCTACTACCAACGGTAATACAGCTGCGAAAGCTGCCACCGTTAAGAATATTGCGTTGAAGTCGAAACTCGTACTTCCTGTTACTGTTTGTGCCATTAGCATTACTGGAAACAGTATTACCAGCATAATCATCCAAAGTTTTTTCAT
>Ga0307990_1001826_pt1 | contig 17597 bp, 13 predicted proteins | sample EllFjometagen129_FD_203168 | JGI IMG/M metagenome (GOLD analysis project Ga0307990, IMG submission 203168) | Marine microbial communities from Ellis Fjord, Antarctic Ocean - #129 | ecosystem: Environmental > Aquatic > Marine > Unclassified | place: Southern Ocean | collected 2014-10-08
ATAATAGAACCATCACTTTCATCGTCGTCTAAATAGTTTGAACAACCCAGATCATCAGGATAGTCTATATAATTATCATCATCATTATCTAAGCCATCACTGCATTCTGTATAATCACATCCTAAACTATCATCACAGATATGTCTACAATATTCTGTCTCACTAGACACATAGTCCTGACAATAACTTTGTTCTGTTCCAGCATTATAACAGGTGGGTGTGGTTGTAGTTGTCATATAATTATTGCCATTACAATAATCTATTGAACTAACTGTTCCACATTCAGAATTTGAATTACATCTTACAAAACCATCACTCTCATCATTATCATCTATATTATCACAACCTAAATCATCAGGATAGTCTATATAACTATCTCCATCATTATCTATATTATCATAACATTGTGTTCTATCCATATAAACTATTTCTGTTTTATCTGCATTTGTCATTGACACTTGCCCAAAATAATCTAAATAACCGGACATGCTTAAATTATAAGAATATATATTTGGCTGTAAGTCTGTAAATTGTGCATAACCCTGAGCATTTGTATATTGTGAAGAAGTTCCTTCAAAGTTAACAAGAACGCCTTGCAAAAGATTATTAGGCCATTGCCCATCTCTAACATATACAGTATAAGTATGTGTAGGGATTGGAGCAATATAAATTTCAGTACTTAATTCAGAGGTAATATCCTTTCCATTACATAATACACTATTTGATGAGCCATTAACATAAATTGTATACCATCCAGGTCCATCTACACTTGTCACAACAAAATCATAAAGTGTTGTTTCAAATGTACTTTCACTTGCAGTAGCTGGTAAGTCATAAGCTTGGCTAGCAACAATATCCCCGCTTGGATTGCTTTTTCCTTTCCTAACAATAACATCAAGAAGTGTACCAATTGGTGTTTTTATACTATTTCCATCTGCATAATTTGAAAGCCTATCAACATTTACATTAATTGTTTCCTCTACAATAGGATGTGCAGGATAATATTCTAAATCTCTCAATAAAGTATAACAAGTGTTCCTTGGTCTTTCTGGAAGAATATCAAAAATCTCTTGAGCATTTACTGGAACATAACTTGAACATTGATTATCAACTACACTTGCAGTTACAACAACCTTAAAATTTTCTCCATACTGTGTAGGAACCCATGTGAACTGAAATAATTCTGTTTCCTCAGCATATATATCTTTTGTCTGATTATCATAATACATGAGATTACTATCATTATCATAAACCCTAATCTCAACAAGAGTTGTAGCCTCAAAAAGATATCTTTTTGAATTAAAGAATTCATCTGGTATATAATATGGGGGAGTATCGGTAAATACAAATGCACTTGCAGTCTCTGCATCTAGTTGTGCGGATATATTAAACTGTATTGGTTCATTTTGATAAACAGCATTATAAAAATCAAATCCAACAATTGGTGCCTTACATGAAGCCTTCTTTGTGAAAAGTACATTATGATTAATTATGTAGCCATAACCCCAATCTCCCAGTATCCTTCCTTTCATAGGTATATACCCATCTTTATAGAAATAAAAAGCATAATTTGATGGAGATGATGTACCAGCTGCTTCAAATGTAATTAAGTTTCCACTCCCTGAGTTGAAATCCTGCTGCCCATAAGCAACATTAATTTCATTACAAATATTATCAACATTATTGCACATAAAGAATGATGCATCCACTTGTGACAAAGGATTATCTGTTCCTTGCTCTAAAGAATATAAATTATATTCATTTCCTGAAGCATAAGCTACTGCAGCAAAAGCTATTATTGATATTAAAAAAATTATATTAAAAAGTATTTTTTTTGCATTCATTTTTATTTACCTCTGGAGTATTGAATATTATGGAGTTAGTACTGGATCTGTAACCACTATTCCTGGTCCACCTGTAACAGGAGTTGTATCAAGTACAGGAGTTGTTGTTACTATACCTGGACCTCCTGTTGGTTCTTCTGGAACTTCCTCAGGCTCTTGATCTGGTTCTTGGTCAGGCTCTTGATCTGGTTCTTGGTCAGGTTTTACTGGTTTTGTTTTTTTATGCCTAAAAGCAGAGCCAAGAATAACCCCTTTAATTGAATATTCTTTAGAATCTTTCATATATTTATTAAGAATTTCTTCTATTGGCAGATTTTTATCTGCAAGCACAAACCCAAGAGTAGTTCCATCATAACCTACCCTGTAAAGGTTATAATTTTCATTAAGTGAGGATTTTAATATCAAGTCTGACATGACAGGTGCTATTTCACCATTTCCAAGCTGTGATTTAACTATATTAATATTATAAGAATCATTCTTATTTTTTTCATCCAATAATGCCTTTATTCTTTCATTAAGAAGAGAATATTTTGTGATATTGCCGTCATTTGGCTCATCTGAATCAATCACATTATAAATAAATGCCTTTTTATTTTGAACATTTAGCACCTTAACACTTAATTTTGTATCAGGAGACAGATTTAGTTTCTCCAATAGTTTATCATCAAGGCTTTCTTTTGGAACACCATACAAATTGTATTCTACTGGAATTCTCTTTGAATTCTCTAAATCAATTATTTGAAACCTGTTATTGATAGTATTGAAATTTCCTGAAACATAATCCTCTAAATTTTGTTGTTCCTGTAATTCTTTTTCCTCTTGTATTTTTGAGATTGTACTTCTTTTAGTTTCCTTAACTTTATCTGCTAAGCTTATTTTAGGTGCCTGTGCCTTTGCTTCTATCTGCTCAAGCAAATCATTGTATTTATATGCTCCCTTAAGCACATCTTCAAGATATTGGTTTATATTGACTTCAAGCTCTCCTAATTCAACTCTTACAGAATTTTTATCATCAAGATTTTTTACATAGTATATAATAGAGGCATTCTCTGTTTTTGTTTGAGGTTTTATTTTAACAGCATATAACTTACCCATATCCATATCAATCAAAGTTTCATGGGTCATGCCTGTATAATCAATAACTTCATTCAGCTTTTTCTCAAATTCACTGAATTCGTTCATTCCCTCTTTAGTCAGGACATTCTTAAATTCCTCACCCATAATCCAGATATTTTTATTTGCCTCGGCAAATTGTTTGATTTGGGTCCCAAAGAGGTATAAGCCCTGTTCTTTTTCAGCTGCATCAACCTCAGAAATATTTGTGTTAGCTAATGGTATCATTTTATAGACGCTGTTTAAGAATTTTGGTGAAGTATTTAATCCAATTATTAAAGCAGCAGGAAGTATGCCATATTTTGTTACTTTCCATATTTTTTCAGAATTATTTTTAAGATAATTTTTAATGTTATTAGTCAGATTATTTAAAGGTTTATAGCTTTTCATTTGATTTACCCCAATCGGATATGAATGAAATATAAGACAAATATATAAAGCTTTTGGTTTTTTACTATTATAAGATAGATACTAAACAAATAATTAGTTTATTATAGTTGAATATCATATGATATTAATTAAAATGGCTGAAATATCAATAATCGGTGCTGGCCCAGCAGGAAACTACTTAGCCTATCTTCTTGCAAAGCAGGGTTTTTATGTTTCTGTTTTTGAAGAACACAGGACTGTTGGCCGACCGGTTCAATGCACAGGCATAACTACTTCTTACTTAGGACAATTAATTGAATTAAAAAAAGATTTTGTTATCAATAAGGTAAATAAGGCAAGAATCTTTGCCCCAGACAATAATTTTATTGATGTAAAACTTAATGATAATATAATATTAGACAGGGCAAGGTTTGACCAATACTTAATGGAAAAAGCAGAAAATGCAGGAACCAAGTTTTTCCTTAATCATAGGTTTCTTAACTATAAAAACAGCATTATAAAAATCCAGGACATAAATGCTAATATGATAAAAGACATTAGGACAGATTATTTGATAGGGGCTGACGGACCATTGTCAGATGTTGCAAAATCTGCTGGATTAAAAGCCAAAAAAGATTTTTTGGTTGGCATTCAGGCAAGAGTAAGGTTGAATAACCAGAATATTGTTGAGTTTTATCCATTCATAAAAGAATATGCATGGGTTGTTCCTGAATCAAAAGATATTGTAAGGATTGGGATTGCAACAAGAGAAAACCCAAAAAAAGAATTAGATAAATTTCTGATAAAAAGGCTTAAAAGATATGATATTATTGATATGCAGGCAGGGCTCATACCAGTGTATAACCCAAAAATAAAAACTCAAAAAAATAATGTTTTTCTTGTTGGTGATGCAGCAAAGATGGTCAAGGCAACAACTGGTGGTGGAATTATCCAGGGACTGATTGCCGCAAGAACATTAGCAGATTCAATAATAAACAAAAAAAGTTATCATAAAGAATGGAAAAAAGCTATTGGAAGGGATTTGCTTATGCATCTTAAGATGAGAAAAATAATGGACAAATTTTCTATGGAAGATTGGAATTACTTAATTAAATTGTTTAGCAAAGACAAAACAAAAGAAATTTTAGAAAGTAATGACAGGGATTTTCCATCAAGGTTTCTAGTTAGGCTTGCCTTAACAGAGCCAAGATTATTATATTTTTTAAAATATGTTTTTTAATTTAATTAAATCACAATATTTATATAGATAATATTTTTCAAAGAATTATCTCATAGGGGTTTTTAATATGGACAAAGAAGAAAAAAATGATGAAATTACTATAGATTTTGGTAAAGTTAAGGGATTCTTTAAAAAGAAGAAAGAGAATAAAGAGAGTACAATACACAAAAAAACAGAGCTAAAAGAAGCAGAAGTTAAAGAAAAACAAGATGAAAAAATAGAGACTACACAATCTGAAGAGAATAAGGAAACTGAAGATAAAAAGCCAGAAGAAACAGAAAAAGTTAAGGAAGATATAAAAAAAGATGATGAACTTACTATAAATTTCGGTAAGATAAAAGGATTTTTCAAGAAGAAAAAAGAGACAAGTGATGAAGATACAATCAATATTGGTGGAGTATTTGAAAGCTTTAACAAAAACAAAAAATTTCTTGTTCCATTAATAATTATACTAATATGTATGTCATTCAGCATTTATTTCAGGATGTATCCTGCCCACCTTCCAGTAACAGATGACTGGGCAAGGGGCAGTATTTACAACCAGTATAAATCACAGATTTCCAGCCAGGTAAATCAGCAGAACCCTTTCTTGCCAGATGCGAATAAAAATGAAATTATTGATAAGGAGTTTAATAATATCCTTAAAACACAAAAAAGTGAGATAGATGCAAATATAGTACAACTCTCAGACTATTTCAAATCAAGGCTTCAGGATGATAGTGGGCAAACATATCTTCTGGCTATTGACCCTTATTTTTGGTACAGGAATGCGAGAAATTACCTTGATCACGGATTTGCTACAGACATTGAGATTGACGGCAATTACTATGATACCCATCGTATGGCTCCTTTTATGGAAGAAGATATCATAAAAAGCACTAAAGAAGACGGTGAGATTGTAAAAACTAATAATAGATTTGGAGGTTGGTGGGGCGAAAAATTTGGGAATCTTAATGTATTTCTAGAGGTTTGGCTTTACAGACTTGTTCATCTTTTTAATGAAAATATTTCACTTATGGCAGTCTGCTTTTATATTCCAATTATTATATCATCGCTTGCAGTAGTACCAGCATTCTTTATTGCAAGGCGAGTTAGTGGCAATGTTGGAGGATTTTTTGCAGCCTTAATGGTTGCAATACATCCCTTCTTTATAAGCAGGACAGCTGGAGGCTTTGCAGACACTGACCCATATAATGTTTTCTTTCCATTATTGATAGCATGGCTTTTCCTTGAGGCATTTGAGGCAAAAGATAATTTAAAAAGAATAGTTCTTGCATCACTTAGCGGCTTATGCATTGGCTTGTTCAGTTTTGCATGGAGTGGGTGGTCATTTATATTTAATTTTTTAATTGGAACTGCAGGAATTTATGTTTTATACCAAATTATTGTTCATAGAAAAGAATTTAAAAAAAATATTCTTGGGATTCTAAAGTATGACCCAATAAAAAATACATTAGTTATTTTGGTTACATTCTTACTGTCTTCTGGAATATTTGTCACATTGTTTATGGGATTAAATACATTTACAAGAGCATTCACAGAATATATCCGCTTTGCAGGAATGAAGTCTGTTGCTGTAACAAGCTTGTGGTACAATGTTTACACAACAGTTGCTGAATTAAATCCCTTATCATGGAATCAGATAGTCCAGCAGATAGGTGGCCCTTTCCTTTTGTTTATAGCATTTATTGGTGTATTGTTAACACTGACTAAAAAGGATTCACACAGAAAGATAGATATAAAGTATGCTGCCTTAATAATGATATGGTTCTTTGCAACAGTATATGCAAGCACAAAGGGTGTCAGGTTTATCCTGATAATGGTCCCTGCGTTCAGCCTTGGATTTGGAATTGCATTGGGAGTAATTTATCAGTTTACAACAAAGTGGATGTCAAAGGAAATGCAGGTTAATAAAATAATCTCCTGCCTTGTTATATTTATTTTACTAAGTGTTTTAATGATTAACCCGATTAAAACTGCAAATGGAACTGCAAAAAACGAGATCCCAAGCATGAATGATGCATGGTATGAATCACTTACAAAAATAAAAGACAATTCATCAGAAGATGATATCATAAATTCATGGTGGGACTTTGGTCACTGGTTCAAGGCAATTGCAGACAGGGGAGTAACCCTTGATGGCGGCGGACAAAATCAAAAACAGGCACACTGGCTTGGAAAACTGATGCTTACATCTGATGAAGATGAATCTATGGGCATTATAAGGATGCTTGACTGCGGAAAAAATTATGGCTTTGAGACAATTGATAACATAACAAACAACACCATAAAAACAATGGATATTCTTTATGAGATAATTCCTTTAGATAAAGTGGAAGCAGAAAATGCATTATTAAAGCATGGGTTTTCAGATGAAAATATCAGCAAGATACTGAAATACACTCATTGCGAACCTCCTGAGAATTATTTTATAACATCATCAGATATGGTTAACAAGGCTGGAGTTTGGGGTCATTTTGGCTCATGGGATTTCAGAAGAGCTGCCATATACCAAAGTGTAAAGAAAATTAAGGATGTTTCAAAAGGCACACAAATATTGATGGATAAATTTAATCTGTCAGAAGACCAGGCAGATAATTATTATTATGAAATACAAACAACAGACGCAGACCAATGGGTAAGTGGGTGGCCAGGTTATTCAACAGGTTTAACTTCATGCAAAACAGATGAGAACATAATAGAGTGTGGAACTACAATGTGCATAGAAGTAAGAGAAGGTAAATGCGTTCATGCAATTGAAAAAGTAATTATAAACAAATCAGATAATAATATTAATGCAGAGTTTATAACTAATATGAATATGAAATTTAGTCCTTACTCAATATCTTATGTTAAAGATGGGAAAGTAGTTGAGAATGAGCTTAAAAAAGAATCCGGATTGTCTGTTGTACTAATTCCAAATGGAAATGGTTATCAAGCAATATTGTGTGACCCGCAGCTTGCATCAAGTATGTTCACAAAACTCTTCTTTTATCAGGGCTATGGCTTAAAACATTTTGAGCTCTTCCATCACGCAACAGACATTACTGGAGCAGATATCTATGTTTGGAAGATAAACTGGGAAGGCAATGGGGCAGATGAAACTGAAAAACTTGAATAAAGTTTGGGTTGTAATACCTGCTCATAATGAGGAGAAACACATAGAAAAAGTAATTAAAGAAACAAAGAAGTTTGCTAAGAATATTCTTGTTGTTGATGACGGCTCTAAAGATAAAACATCAGCTCTTGCAGAAAAAGCTGGCATAGTTGTTTTAAGGCATATTGTTAACCTTGGAAAGGGTGCTGCACTAAAAACAGGGTGTGAATTTGCAATCAAAAAAGGAGCTGAAAAAATTGTTGTTCTTGATGCTGACGGGCAGCATGATCCAAAAGAAATACCAGAATTTGTTAAAGCACTGGACAATGCAGATATTGTTTTTGGATATAGAAGATTGAACAGAAATATGCCGTTTGTTTTAAGGTATGGAAACTGGTTTATCTTTTTTATGACAAAACTATTGTTTGGATTAAAGATAGTGGATACCCAGTGCGGCTACAGGGCATTTACATCAAATGCTTATAACAAAATAAAATGGAATGCTGTTGATTACTCTATGGAATCTGAGATGGTAGCTAATGTTGGCAAGGCTCATTTGAAATACAGCCAGATTCCTATTGAAACCATCTATTCAGATAAGTACAAAGGAACTACTGTTATTGATGGTGTCAGAATCGTCTTAAACATGGTTTGGTGGAGATTTAGCAGATAAGTTTTTAAATAAAGAGATTAAATAATAATAAAAATGATTTACGGACTTCAAATAGTTGGAATGTTGTTTGCCCTGATAATGCTTTACCTTACGTTTTTGTATTACAAAAGGGATTCTTATGGCGGCAGGAGCTTCTTCATATGGTTCTGTGTCTGGCTTTTCTTTTTATTGATGGTTATGTTCCCAGAAACAATATACGGCATAATGGAAACATTGAGCATACAGAGGACTGTTGACTTCTTTGTAATAGGCGGGTTTCTTTTCTTCTCTGTAATAATATTCTATTTGTATATTGTTGTAAAGCAGACACAAAAGAAAGTTGAAATGATTGTCAGAAAAGTTGCTTTAGAGAAGAAATCTAAGAAAGAATAGTTACAATTCTAATTTAAAATATAATTCATGCTGTATCGGCTGAAAACCATGTAAACCGATACGTTGAGACATTTTTTATAATTAAGAAATACTAATTAAACAACCTTAAAGATAAATGCACCCTTGGGCTGTGTTTCCTGTGTTGGATATACTATCTGGAAATAAGGTGATGATGCTATTTCCTGTAGTTTAGCGTTTGTTTCATTCTCGCCAAACTTCTTAATGCAATGCGCATCTATTACAATATATTCATAACCCCATCTTTTTAGGAATGTGTGCATCTGCCCAGTTGTTTTGTTTATTGAAGCATCTTTAAATTCTCTTATAGCAGGCTCCCAACGGTAACTCATTTTATCTAATCCAATGACAGAGAAATCCCTAAAGCACAAAGGCAGTACTTTTGTGTTAACAGGAAGGTTTTTCAGCCAGAGATAACTTTGCATCTCATCCATTGATGTGAAGTCCTGGAAGGGCCAGATTGCTGTGTTTACCTTATACCTCTGATAGCCGGATGTCATAAGTATTCCAATAATAATTATAATAACAATAATGCTGCTGCTTATTTTTATTTTTTTAGATATTTGAATTAAAAATTCCAATCCTAAACTCGCTAAGATAGATACGGGTATTGCAAACAGCATCCAGAACCTGAAAGCATATAAACCAACTGGAAGATTAAAAGTCATGCTGTTTATTCCTAAAAAAGTGAATACCAGCCATGCTAAGGTTATAATAATCCAATGGTTTTCTTTTTTGATTAAGGATTTGTATTTAATAATCACATAAATCAAAGCAATAAATAATAATAAAGATAGCACAATTCCAACACCAATTGGATTGTTTATCATGTTCTGTGGTTTTGCAACAAAAAAATCATTAAAGCTATATGCTCTTGTAGCTGTTCCGCTATTAGGATTGAATGTCTTTTGTATAGTTGAAATTATTTTGTTAAAAAAACCTGTTTTAGTAAGAACCTCTCCTGTTGCCTGTGACTTTCTAATTCCATATTTTAACATGCCAAGATTGTTGTACCACCACATAAAAGAAAGTGCAAGCCCTCCTAGTCCTGCAAAAAATACATGTTTCTGGAACTTTTTTTCTGATAATGATTTGATTATGAAATAAATGCCTAAAAGCACTACAAACTTGATTGACTGCGATGGTTGTGTTACAAAAATAGATCCCATAACAACTGTTGCTGCATAAGCCCACTTCTTGTCATGCTTAATCATCTCAAGACAATAAAATGTAGGAAAGAATAAGATAACAACTAGTGAATGAGACCATATAAAATGACTCAAAAAACAGGGAATGCATGTAAGAACAAATGCTGAGAACAATGCCTTGCTTTTATTTTGAGTAAATTCTTTTACAAAGAAATAAAAAAATATTATTCCTAATGAAATAATTAATGCATTGAAGAATTTTAATGTCCAGTATATTGAAGCTGAGGTTTGGTGCAAAAGCCCCATAAGTATTGGGTAGCCTGGTGGATATGGAGCCATATAATGAGTTATGTAAAAATCAGGTGTCTGGCCATAAGCTGTGTGTTTTATTGCAATGTATTTTGCAGAAACAGCATGACTCCATGGATCTCCATCCTCAAGCCATGGATAAGCAAAAGATCCCTTAACCATAACATAAAGCAGGATGAAAAACAATAAGAAAACAGCCAAAATATAAAGGTTGGATTTTTTTATTTTCAGCAGGTTTGGCTTTGGAAATCTTATTTTATTAAAATTAAGTTTATTCTTCTTAAACAAAAAATAAGCAGGAGCTGAGATGCTTAAGATAAGAAAAACAATCCAATGCAAAGGTATGTGAACAAGGTTTAGAAAAACCCCTAGAATAGGGATTACGCCAAGACCAATGCCTATCCTCATTAAATTTCTCTCAAAAAAGTTTTCAGAGTTTTTTACAAAGCTTGTTAGGGCAAATCCAATACCCCAGGTATATATAAAGAATAATAATATTGTTATGAAACTCATCTTGCTTTTTTTCTATGGAAACTTATTTAAATAACTTACCATTTTTAAAGGCCATGAAAGCAGTTATTACAATCCCGGCATATAATGAGGAGAAAACTCTTGGCAAAGTAATTAGGGAGATAAAAGAAGTTATGGATAAGACCAATTATGATTATCAAATTCTTGTTTTAGATGATGGAAGCAGCGATAAAACTGTTGAGGTTTCCAAGAAAAATAATACAGTTGTTGTTTCTAATAAAAGAAATCTTGGATTGGCCGAAACTTTCAAAAATGAGATGAAAGAATGCCTAAAATTAAAAGCAGATATTATTGTGCATACAGATGCAGATGGCCAGTATCCTTCTTTTTATATTCCTGAAATGATTAAGAAAGTTGAGCGGGGCTATGATTTGGTTTTAGGAAGCAGATTTGGAAAAGGAAGTTATGGAAATGATTCTTTTATGAAAAAATTAGGAAACAGGGCTTTTGCCCGTGTATTTTCCAAATTATTGAAAACTAAATTAACAGATACAACAACAGGTTTTAGGGTATTCACAAGTGAGGTTGCTCAACTGCCTTTGATAAACACATTTACTTATACACAGGAGCAGCTGATAAGAGCAGGAAAAGCAAAGATGAAGATAGGTGAAATTCCTATAAGGACAAACAAGACAAGGCCAAGCAAATTATTTAAAAATCCTTTTGACTATGCAATAAAGGCCTGGATAAACATATTCAGGATTTACAGGGACTTTGAGCCATTGAAGTTTTTTGGCAGGATTGGATTAATGTTTATTTTAGCTGGTTTTTTGATTGGCCTGTTTATTTTATATAGAATAATAACTGTTGGCAGTGCAGGCGGGATTCCAAGGGTCATATTAAGCATGCTGCTTATACTCGTTGGAGTTCAGATAGCATTCTTTGGCTTCTTGGCGGATATGAGAAAATGAATAAAAAATTGATTAATCTAATTAAAATAATAATTGGTATTTTATTAATTTTTTATCTTATAAACAAAGTAGGATTAATTAACATAATTAACATAATAAAAAGTATTAACATAATTTATTTACCCTTAATTTTATTATTATGGCTTGTAAACCTTTTAATTGGTGCCACAAATATAAAAATTATGCTTTTAGCATTAGGTGAAAAGTTAAGTTTTACTAAGACACTAAAGTATTATCTAAAATCTTGGGCGTACGGACTGTTCCTCCCCGGAAAATTAGGAGAACTCTCAATAATTTACTTTCTTAAAAAAGAGAACATAGGACTAAGCAAGGGCACAATAATAGCCATAATTGATAAAATGATAACCTTTTTTGTTTTATTTCTCATAGCTCTTTTTGGGTTGATTAATATATTAAACCTAAAAGAAATTATATTAGTTTTGTTTTTAATTTCTTTTGTTTTTGTCTTATCTTCTCTTTTTTTAATCACAAGTTATGGAAGAAGAATAATTAGGACTTACATACTAAGACATCATTCTAAAGAATTTAAGAATTTCTTTAAAAACTTAAGTTATTTGTTCAGAAGTAGAAAGATATTTTTATTACTAAATATATTTCTTACTTTTTTAAAATGGTCTTTAATTTTCATGATAGTTTATCTTTTATTTAGTAGTGTTAATTACCAAATAAATTTCATAATACTTATGAGTGCTGTATCAATTGGAATAATAATATCCTTAATTCCCATTTCAATAAGTGGACTTGGTGTGAGAGAAAACTCCTCACTAGCAGTATTTATGTATTATAATGTGCCTAGTACAACTGCAGGGGGTATATTATTAGTACATACTTTAATAAGGTATATAATTGGGATTATAATATTTTTGGTAACATAATGTTTATAAAAAGAATAATCTTGACCTTTGAAAATGATAACCAATAAACAATCAAAAATAATCGTAAAGTCAGGAGAAGCAAATGGAGATTATTCATTGATAGGAAAAAATGAGAGAAAGGAAATAATAAACCTAATTAAAAATGAAAATATTATAAGTTTAGAGGATTATTTATTTAGAAAATATAAGGAATATTACACAAGAGATTTGTTTGATTACCTTAATCATTCATTTGATTTATTACTTGATTTTAAGGATAAAGAAATTCTTAATGTAGGTTGTGGTGAAGGAACTGAACCTATTTTTTTAGCAAAATTTGGTGCAAAGAGAGTATATGCATTAGAAAAAAATAAGGGCAGGTTAGATATTCTCAAAGTACATGCTTCAAAATTAAAAGTATCTAATAAGATTATTCCAATTGCAGGAGATTTTACTAGGTGTGACATAAAAGAATCTTCTTTTGATATAATAACCATGATAGGAGTATTAGAATGGCTACCTAAATCAAACCCTTATAAGGAGCAATTAAAATATCTTAAAAAAGTAAGAGCATCCCTAAGAAAAAATGGTAAATTTCTTTTAGCAATAGAAAATAGATTATGTCCCTTATACTTCACTGGAAAGACAAACCATGGTGATTTACCGTTTACACCATTGATGCCAAGATTCCTTGCTAATATGATAACTAAATTAATAAAAGGAAAACCATATACTACATATACTTATAGTGATAGTGGATATAAAAAATTATTAAAAAAAGCAGGATATAAAAAAATAAAAATATATCCTGTTATATTTAGTTACCAAGAACCAAGATTTGTTATAAATTCATGTGAGACATATAAAATTCTTTTGAGAAAATTTGGAATAAATCCTGTAATAAATTTTGGCGCTAAAATATTATCATTACTTCCTTGCTGGTTATTAACAAAATTTTCTCCTTCATATGTTATAATAGGTGAAAAATAATGCAAGAATTGAAAAAAAGAATTAAATTAAATTCATACAGGATACTTGCTTACTCATTGCAAGGAAAACAAAATTTGCCTAGAATAAATATTATATGTGAAAAGAATAATATCAAATTTATGGTTAAAAGTGCATTAAATAATAACTTGCTTTCCGAAAAAATAATAAGTAAGGAATACCGCCTATTAAGGAAAAGGTATAATAATATATTAAATCCTTCATTGTTAAATTCAAACACTTTGATTACAAAATATCTTCCATATCCCTCTCTTTCTTGCTATATGAATAATATTTTCAATAAAGGTAAGTATGTTAAAAAATCAATAATGTGGTTAGTAGATTTCCATAATGAGAAACACAGGAATGGGATAGGTCATATACACGGGGATTTTTCAGCTCATGAAATAGTAATATTCAAAAATAAGTTGATTATTTTCGACTGGGAAGATTACGAAGAAGAAAATGAGCAGTTAATAGACATATTTTATTTTATATTTCGTAATACTTACCAGAATACAATAATAGGATCTAAGGAAAAAAATATATTCAAATTTATAAATTCATTAATTGGAAATAAAGATAAATTACATCCCCATCTTAAAATATATTTAAAACTAAGAAAAAATATAAAATATAACAAAAACAAAAGGAGAAAAGCTTTTGAACTATTTCTTAAACAAAGGATAAAAAGAGAAAATAAATATTATACAATTCCTAGAAAAGATAGATTTATTTATAGAGAAATGCTAAAAAAATTGGAGAGTATATAACTTATTCAATTATCTTCTATATAAATTACCAAAACATTTAATAATAAAGGGTTATTCATATATAAGTCTAAGCAGATTAATATAAATTAATTTAGTTGATTTTATAAAAAAATATTTATTAATGTTAAAGGGGGAGGATAATATGAAAAAAGCTTTAATCACCGGTATTACTGGTCAAGATGGTTCATACTTATCAGAATTCTTGCTAAAAAAAGGGTATGAGGTTCATGGAGTTATAAGAAGAAGCAGCACTTTTAATACATGGCGTATTAATCATTTATATAAAGATATTCATGAAAAAGATCATTTTATATTACACTTTGGAGATATGGGTGACGCAACAAATATTATCAGGCTAATAAAACAGATACAACCGGATGAAATCTATAATCTTGCTGCACAGAGCCATGTCCAAGTAAGTTTTGAAACAGCAGAATATACTGCAAATTGTGATGGTTTAGGGGTATTAAGGGTTCTCGAAGCAGTAAGATTGCTTGATATGATTGACAAGGTCAAGATTTATCAGGCATCAACATCTGAGCTTTTTGGAAAGGTTATTGAAACTCCGCAGACTGAAAAAACACCTTTTTACCCAAGAAGCCCTTATGGTGCTGCAAAATTATATGCTTATTGGATTATCAAAAACTACCGTGAGGCATACAACATGTTTGCATGCAATGGCATCTTATTCAACCATGAATCTCCAAGGAGGGGACAGACATTTGTCACAAGAAAAATTACAATGGGATTGTCCAAGATTAAGCTTGGAAAGCAAAAAAAGCTTTATTTGGGTGATATAGACACAAAAAGGGACTGGGGTTATGCTCCTGAATATGTTGAATCAATGTGGATGATGCTTCAGCAGGACAAACCAGATGATTATGTAGTTGCAACAGGAGAAACACATACAGTAAGGGAATTTATTGAAGAATCATGTAAGGTTCTTGATATTGACCTTGAGTGGAAAGGAAAAGGAATTGATGAAGTAGGAATAGACAGAAAAACAGGAGAAACAATAATTGAAATAGACCCAAAATACTTTAGACCAACAGATGTTCAGTTATTATTAGGAGATGCAAGCAAAGCAAAAGAAATACTTGGATGGGAAGCAAAAATAAAATTCAAGGATCTTGTTAAGGTAATGATTGATGGTGATATGGATATTTTAAAGAACAATAAGGTAATCTATTAATATGCTAAAAAATAAGAAGATTATTGTAACTGGTGGAGCAGGATTTCTTGGCAAACACCTTGTTAAGAAATTTATTGAAAGAGGTGTTCCTAGAGAAAATATATTTATTCCTTACCATAAGGAATATGACCTGAGAAAAGAACAGGATATCAAAAGAATGTTTTCTGACTTTAAGGCAGACATTGTTATTCATCTTGCTGGCATTGTTGGAGGTATCGGTTTTAATATGGAGAAGCCAGGCGAATTATTTTATGATAACCTCATGATGGGTGTGCAGCTTATGGAACAGGCAAGGCTCAATAAGATTGAAAAATTTGTTGCTATTGGAACAATATGTGCATATCCAAAGTTTACACCAGTTCCATTTAAGGAAGAAAATTTATGGAATGGTTATCCAGAAGAAACCAATGCACCTTATGGGCTTGCAAAGAAGATGATGTTAGTTCAGTCACAGGCATACAGGCAGCAGTATGGCTTTAACTCAATATTTTTATTGCCTGTCAATTTATATGGTCCAGGAGATAATTTTGATCCCTCAAGCTCTCATGTGATTCCTGCATTAATCAAAAAATGTGTTGATGCAAAGGAAAAAATAACTGTCTGGGGTACTGGAACGGCATCAAGGGAGTTTCTTTATGTTGAAGATGCTGCAGAGGGGATAGTACTTGCCACAGAGAAATATAACAAATCAGAGCCAGTCAATCTTGGAGCAGGATTTGAAATAACAATAAAAGATTTAGTAGAGAAAATTGCTAAATTAACTGGATTCAAAGGAGAAATAGAATGGGACCATTCAAAGCCAGATGGACAGCCAAGAAGAATGCTTGATGTTTCCAAAGCAAAAAAAGAATTTAACTTTACTGCAAAAACCAATTTTGATGAGGGGCTCAAAAAAACAGTAGAGTGGTATAAAAAAAATGATTAAAGTTTCTGTGGTTACACCCTCATATAACCAAGCTCAATTTATTGAAGAAACCATTAAGAGTATTCTTTCCCAGAAAGGGAATTTTGAATTAGAGTATATAATTATAGATGGCGGTTCAACAGATAGAACTGTTGAGATTATAAAAAAGTATGGCAAGAAAATTAAATGGGTTTCTGAAAAAGATAAAGGCCAAGCAGACGGCATTAACAAGGGCTGGAAAATGGCCACAGGGGATATTATTGCTTACCTAAACTCAGATGATGCTTATGAGCCAGGAGCTATTCAGGCTGTTGTTGAATTCTTTAAAAAGCATCCAAAAATAGGATGGGTATATGGGAAATGCATGATTGTTGATGAAAATGGAAAAGAAGTCAGAAGATTTATAAAATGGTATAGGCATTTATTAGGCAGGAAATATAATTACAATAAACTGTTAACTGAGAATTTTGTTGCGCAGCCAACTGTTTTTTTAAGAAGAAAAATTCTTGATGATTGCGGTTATTTAGATATTAAGCAGCATCTAGTCATGGATTATGAGTATTGGCTTAGAATTGGCAGGAAATATCCTGCAAGATTTATTAATAAATATTTGGCAAGGTTCAGGATATACAAAAAATCAAAGAGTGGCTCAATGTTTGTCCAGCAGTTCAGGGATGAGCTAAATACTGCAAAAAAATATGCTAAAGGGGAAAAATGGCCAATATTAATTCATACTTTCAATTTTTATAAAATAATAATAAGTTATAAGATAATTAATAGATTCTTGTAATTTCTTACCTTTAATTGGGACTCCAGATGTGGCCATCAGCACTTTAGAGAATAGTGGTTTGAAATAGCTGGCTCTTGGGAATTATCTGATTAAGAAGTAAAGTAAATTTTTCTTAATTTATTAATTAGTACCGCAACATAATAACAAAAATAGAAAAGTTTATAAGTGCCTATAATAAGTGAACATAGAATGCAAGGAAGAGAATTTAATGTTGGAAATGGAAGAACTATAGTATTAGAAGAAGGAAGTGTTTATGATCTTGATTATAAAGCAGATTTAATGGTTGTTCCTAATCCTGACCTACTTATATGGGTTTTTCCAAAGGTAATGCCATTAACTGACTTTAGTCTAAACGGGTCAAAAACAAAAAAAGATCTTCTTATTATACCATACGGAGTTGATAAAAATGGGAGTAATGAAGAAATATTATATCTAGACATTAAATATCAAG
>Ga0307990_1001827_pt1 | contig 17577 bp, 14 predicted proteins | sample EllFjometagen129_FD_203168 | JGI IMG/M metagenome (GOLD analysis project Ga0307990, IMG submission 203168) | Marine microbial communities from Ellis Fjord, Antarctic Ocean - #129 | ecosystem: Environmental > Aquatic > Marine > Unclassified | place: Southern Ocean | collected 2014-10-08
CGGAATACAATTGTAGTCATAAGACTCCTATCATCATCTACCTGCACGGAGGTGTAAGCACAAAAGGATTTCATGAAACACCGGTAGAATATGCAGAACAGAATTATTTTACTGAATATACCAAAATGAACAACTGGATCGCTGTTTATCCCATGGCAAATAATGATACTGCCTGGTGGAACCTGATGGGCATCAATAATCTTAAAACCCAGATCAGGAAATTAAAATCCCAATATAATATTGATGATAATAGAATTTACATTTCGGGATTTTCCGATGGTGGTTCAGGCTCATTTCATCTTGCTTTAAATGCTCCTGATGATTTTGCTGCAATTTATCCGCTTAATGGAATGATCTCAGTTGGTAGTGCTGTTACACAAATCCCCATATATTTACCCAATTTTAGAAATCGAAGTGTTTATGCCGTAAATACCGATAAAGACGGACTTTATCCTGCTAGTGAAATGAGGAAGATCATTGAGCTTTCCCTGGATGCAGGAGCTGATCTGTTTTATAAAGAATACTGGGGTATCGGTCATGCTTTTGACTATGCTGAAGATGAACTTCCAATCTTATTTGAAAATATGAATTTGAAATCCAGAGATATTTTCAGAACTGAAATTTACTGGGAAACATCTATGCTTGAATATGGTAAATGTGATTGGATACAGATAACCGCGATCGATACTTTGTTAATTCCTGAAGAATGGCAGAAAGAGTATAATATTAAACTTGCTGATGAGAGAGTTTCTTTCGGTTTTTATAATGATCGTGAATATCTTGAGAATGGTACCAGGATAGCTAAGATCGTACCCAGTTCTGCCTCCGATCTAATGGGTCTAAAAGAAAATGATATAATCATAGAAATGGACGACATTAAAGCTGCCAATATTGGAAAATTAATCGAGTTGAGAAGCAAGAAGAAACGAGGTGATAAATTTTCACTTACCGTGTTACGTTCTAATAATAAAATTCATCTTTCAGGTCAATTCCCGGACGTAACTGTTTATGATGCTTTAAACTACTCATTACCTTCCGGCGCTGTATCAGCCGTCTATTTTGGAAATCACTTTAATATTAAAACTTCCAGAGTTGATCAGATAGCTGTTTACATTCATCCGGAAATGATAAACATAGATATCCCTGTTATTGTTACACTAAATGGGAAAGAAGTATATAATAAGATAGTTGAAATCGATCGTGATTTTATGGTTGATAATTTCCTTGAGAATTTTGATAGGAAAGCACTTTGGGTAAATAAAATTGTCTTGGAGATAGATTAATATTTATGAGATACATATTTATATCATTATCACTGATTATTCTTTTTTCAATTTCATGTGATACTACATCATCGGAAGAATTAAATAAAATTGAGATTACAGATATACTTGATTTAATCCAAATTTCTTTTAATATGAATGATATCGATGGAATTATGCAATCTTATCATCAGTATTTTTTTCATAATGGTGATGATTTTGATTTTGAAAGGACCAGGTGGGAGATCAGATTAAATGATAATGATGATTTGCTGTTTGAAGATATTGAAATCACATTGAATGGAAATTTTGCTACAGCTTCATTTATAATGCGTCTGGATGAAACTTCTACAGATGAACCATCTGACGAAAATGGTGATATATCGTATTTTTATCATGACTTCGAAAGCTGGAAGATATGCGGAAAAGATTTTGTCACTGAGCCTTAAACCAAACTGAGAAATACCTGTTTTTTATTTAAGTAATTAACATTCTCTGTCTATAAATTAAGAAAATTAATATCTTGGTTGATACGCTCCACAACCGATGAAGATATTCTCATTGAATTTTTTAAGGTATGTCAGCTTCATCTCAACTTTCTGGTTTTCGTAATTTCTCCAGTAATACTCTACCCATCCATTTTCAGAATTCCGCATTAATTTAAGAAAGTCTTTTACAAAATATTTCCCGGCAGAATCTTTTAAGTCAATAAGGTTCTTCCCGATCAATTCCTTTTCAGCCCCATGGCTTAGAACATTGCCATCCATATCAAAAACAAAGAGATAGAGATCTTTATTTTGGAATTTACCACCCTTATTCCTAAAATCTAAAAACGCCTCTTTAATATCGACTTCTTTCATACGTTCTATTCCTTCTTCAACCATTATTTTTGCTTCCAAAGGAGATCCATATTTTACTCTATCATCTATGGAAGCTAAAGCAGAACCGGAATACCTATTTTGCTCCTGAAGCTTTTCTTTAATCGGTTCATTTAAAATCGGTGTTTCCGCCAATAGGATCAGACTCAATCCAATTGCTAGAAATAAGAAGATCATTTTTTTCATACTCACCCCCTATGTATTTATTAATAAATTAATTGTTAATCAAGCAATTGCGAAAATAAAATAAAAAAAACCGTTCTTCCGAACGGTTTTTCATATTGGTGCAGAAGGCGGGACTCGAACCCGCACACCCGCAATGGGCACAAGATCCTTAGTCTTGCGTGTCTGCCAATTCCACCACTTCTGCTATTTTTTTATTCTGTAGTTTTCTGCTCTTTTGGAGCTTCTACCGGAAGTGCCGGAAGATCTTGTTGTTCTGCAGGCTTCTCTGTTACTTGCTCTTTTTTCATTTTATCAACAGCTTTACTACTAGCTGTAGGGCTTTTACCCTTTAATTGGAAAGCCAGCAAAATACAATTTATTACGAAAAGAAGGGCAAGAATTTGTGTTGCATTCTTCAAGAACTTCGATGCGCCTTGACCGCCAAGAACATTAGATGCTGCTCCACCGACCATACCGTCCAGAGCTCCACCTTTACTTGACTGAGCTAAAATCACCATGATCAAAGCTACTGAAATTACTACATGTATTATCATTAACACTGTATACATTTTATCTCCTAATCACTTACTGCGAAACACTTTTATTTGTGCCCCTTTTTAGTGTCAACTATAAATTGATCACAAATATTATTAATTATCTTATTATTAAAATCCTAATATATTTTTAACATATTCAATTTTCTTTGAAGCTATCTCTCTTGCTTTTTCTGAACCTTCATCTAATACTTTAGCGATATAATCTTTGTTTTCCATCAATTTATTGTATTTTTCACGCATGGGGAAAATCAATTCATTCATCACTTCAAATAGTTCATTTTTAGCATGTCCCCAGCCCATTCCACCGGCAAGATACATTTTTCTTAATGCTTCCTGCTGCTCATCAGTTGCAAATAATTTGTAGAGTGCAAAGACATTACATTTATCCGGATCTTTCACTTCCTCAATAGTTTGAGAATTTGTAACAATTTTCATGATAAGTTTTCTTAACTTTTTGGGAGGGAGAAATAATGGTATAGTATTATTATAACTTTTACTCATTTTTCTTCCATCCATACCTATAATAGTTTGGGTAGACTTCCTGATCAGAGGTTTAGGAATTTTCAGTACATCCTTCTTATAAATATGGTTGATACTCTGAGCAATATCAATTGTCATCTCCAGGTGCTGTGCCTGGTCTTTTCCAACCGGGACGACATCAGAATCAAATAAGAGGATATCAGCTGCCATTAGAACAGGATACGTAAATAAACCCATATTTACACCGTCATCCGGATCTCTATTCAGTTCTTTATTACTCTGCACCATAGCTTTATATGCATGTGCTCTATTCATAAGTCCTTTGGAAGTGAAGGCTAACAATATTGTTGATAGATCAAAGGTTTGCGGCACTTGTGATTGTCTATACACCAAAGCTTTATCAGGATCTAAGCCGCATGCCAGCCAGGTTGCAGCAACTTCATAAGCCAGGTCATTTATCTTCTGCGGATCTTTAATTGAATTCAGTGCATGATAATCGGCTATAAAATAGCGTGCATCATACTCTTTGGTTAATTCTATTGCCGGTTTAATTGCACCAAAATAATTCCCGATATGGGGTGTACCCGTAGGCTTTATCCCGGTAAGTGCAATCCCTTTATTCATCTATCCTCCATTTCATTTAACTATTTTTCCAATCAGGTCATATTCCCAGGCATCGATTACTTCAACTTCTACGATCTCACCAATCATTGCTTTTCCTTCCGTGATGAACACTACTCCATCAATTTCAGGTGAATCAAAATAACTTCTGCCTTCAAAAATGAAATCCTCTTCGCTGCTATCTTTATCAATAATTACTTGTATCTTTTTTCCAACTAAACCTGCAAGTAATTCTTTTGAAATATCTTCCTGGATCTGCATGATCTCATCTTTTCTCTGTTCTGCGATTTCTTCCGGAATTTGAACTTTTAAACTATAAGCCGGTGTATCTTCCTCTCTGGAATAAGCAAAAGCACCCAGTCTTTCAAACTTAGTCTCTTTCACAAAATCTTTCAGTTCCTTGTAATTATCCTCGGTTTCACCCGGATAACCTGTTATGAGAGTCGTTCGCATAACAGCATCAGGGATCTTCGTACGGATCTCCTTGATTATCTCTGAAATTCTCTCACTATTTACTTTCCGGTTCATGCTTTTAAGGATATCATTACTAATGTGCTGTATCGGAATTTCAAAATATTTGCAAACTTTTGGAAGTTCAGCAATTGTATCGATCAATTCTGATGTGATGTGAGCAGGATGAAGGTACAAAATACGTATCCACTCCAGCCCTTTTATGGTATTCAGCTTCTGTAATAATTCTGGTAGTTTCTGTTCACCATAAATATCTACTCCATATTGAGCAGTATCTTGAGCTGTAAGAATTATCTCTTTAACACCATTTTCAACTAAAGATTCTGTTTCTGCCATCAGCTGCTCAATTGGTATACTGATCAATTGACCTCTAATCGCCGGTATCGCACAATATGAACAATGGTTATTGCAGCCATCACTTACACGTAGATAGGCAAAATGCGGCAGAGTAAGCAGTTTTCTTTCTTCGGTAGAACTTATACCAAATACCTTTTTGAACGCTTTAAAATCCTTTAATTGGATCACTTCATCTATTTCAGGAAATGAATTTTTTATATCTTCGAAATATCGTTTTACAAGACAACCCGTAACGATCAATTTTTTACAGATACCATTTTTCTTGTAATCAGCAACTTCTAATATGGTAGAAATCGATTCTTCTTTTGCATCAACAATAAATCCACAAGTATTTACAATGATCACCTCAGCCTGGCTGAGCTCATCAGTATATACATAACCTGCTGATTCGGTGATATGAGCAAAAACTTCACTATCAACCAGATTCTTGGAACATCCTAAACTTATAACAGCATATTTTTTCATTATTTCCTATTACTCATCGCAGATTCGATCTTTTCAATAGAACCTGAGTATTCTGGTCGCATCAGAATGATACGACCTGTTATAACATTATATTAATCCAGCAGGTGTGTGATCACACCAGAGCGAAGTTTTGGTTCGAACCAGGTAGATTTTGGAGGCATAACTTCATCTGCATCAGCAATTGCCATAAGTTGTTCTATAGAAGTCGGGAACATACTGAATGCAACTGCTTCACCTTCATCAACTCTTCTAGATAGTTCTTCCAATCCGCGGATCCCGCCAACAAAATCAATTCTTTTATCCTTTCTTGGATCACCAATTCCTAAAATCGGATGTAATAAATTATTTTGGAGAATTGCAACATCCAAAGATTTTACCGGATCATTTTTATCAAAAGTATCATTTTTAGAAGTTAGTTTATACCAGACTCCATCAAGATACATGCCAAAATCATGTAATTTTTGCGGATGATAACAATCTGATGTTGAATAAACTTTTACATCAAATTTCTTCTCAATTTTACTTAAAAATTTCTCGCTTGAATATCCATGCAGATCTTTAACAACTCTATTATAATCCATTATATAAAGTTGATCATCAGGAAAAATCACTGAGAGAAAATAGTTATATTCTTCTTCTCCTGTATGATCCGAATTCGCTTTTCTTCTGCGCTGCCCCACTTTTGTACCGGAAGCAGATCGATGATGACCATCGGCTACATACAAGCAATCTATATTACTAAATATCGTCTGAATCTTATCAATATCAATTTGTTGATCAATCTTCCAAAAAATATGTTTGATCCCATCTTCAGATTCAAAATCATAAAGCGGATTTTCTTTTATGATCTCACCTACAATTTCATTCATATCTTTACGAGCTCTATAAGTAAGGAAGACAGGTCCTGTATTGGCATTTAAAGTATCAACATGTTTAATTCTATCAGCTTCTTTATCTGCTCTCGTATGCTCATGTTTTTTTATGATGCTGTTTTCATAATCTTCTATGGATGCTCCTGCAACTAGTCCGATCTCATCTACGTTTCCCATTATAAGTCTATATAGATAAAAACAAGGTTTCTCATCCTGGATAAGTACTCCTTCACTTAACATTTTATAAAGATTTTCTCTGCCCTTTTGATATACATCCGCACTGTATAGATCAATATCTTCAGGAAGGTCAACTTCCGGTTTTACAACATGCAGGAAACTATTCGGTTTCCCTTTCACCTGTTCTCTTGCTTCCATAGAATTCAAAACATCATAGGGAGGTGATGCTACTTCTTTTATCTTTTCTGTAGCAGGCCTAACTCCATAAAAAGGTTTGATCTTTGCCATAATCCAACTCCTATTTTTTTATTTATTTTTTAATATTTTTTTCAACTGTCATAAATACTTCGTTGCCATTGATATCCCACTTGATCATACTTTCCTGCTCATTCGGGCATGGATGGAAAGAATCAGAAAGTGTTTCTGCTTTTATATAATCAGCATATTTTAAGAAGACATTTTGAATTTTCTCATTTCCAACATAAAATATCTTTATGCGATCCATGATATCCATGCCTTTATCTTTACGGGTATTCTGGATCTTGGCAACAAGTTCACGTGCTAATCCCTCTTCTAATAATTCTGCATTTAAATTAGTATCCAATGCTACAAATAATTCCTTATTGTAAGATTCAAATACAAATCCTTCTCTATCTTTTATAGATATATTCAGATCTTCCTCGGTTAATTTGAAGGTGCTTCCATCCATATCCAGATAGTATTCCTTATCTTTATGAAGTGATTCTACGATGTGGTTTGAATCCATATTCTCTAAAGCAGAAACTATACGTTTAACATGTTTACCGTATTTTGGTCCCATCACTTTAAAATTAGCTTTGAATTCATAAGAAACAAAATTATCCTGGTCAGCAATATATTTGATCTCCTTAACATTTATCTCTTCTTTTATAAGATCTTCCATCCTGGCAACAAGAGGTTTATATTTTTCCGGAACGTAAAGCACACCAAGTGTCTGTCGGACTTTTATCTGGCAGGAATTTCGAGCAGCTCTTCCTAATGATACTAACTTTATTACAGAATCCATTTCTTCCTCAAGTTTGGAATGTATCACGTTCTTATTCACAGAAGGATAATCATCTAAGTGAACACTTTCATTACCTGTAAGATTTGTGTAGATCTCCTCAGCTAAATATGGTGCAAAAGGAGCCATTAATTTACAGACTTCCACTAGAACATGATACAAAGTAAGATATGCTTCCTTTTTATTATCAGAAAGTTCCATCTCCCAATATCTTCTTCTACAACGTCTTACATACCAGTTACTAAGGTCATCGATCACAAAATCCTGTATTGCACGAACAGTTTTAGTAAGGTTATATTTTTCATTATTAACACTAACAACATCTACTAAATTATTCAGTTTTGAGATGATCCATTTATCTATTTCTATCACCTTTTCTTCATTAAACTCATACTTTGAAGCATCGAAATTATCAATGTTCGCATAGGTAACAAAGAAGGAATATACATTTTTTAAAGTTCCAAAAAATTTATTAACTACTTCAATTACTCCCTGCTCATCAAATTTTGTAGGGATCCAGGGTGGGCTCACTGCTAATAAATACCATCTAATTGCATCTGCACCATAATCCTGCATCAATCTCATGGGATCAACAGAATTGCCCTTGCTTTTACTCATTTTCTGTCCATTCTTATCCAGGATCAGATCATTGACTAAAACATTTTTGTAGGAAGTTTTCCCTGTTAACATTGTAGAAATAGCCAGTAATGAATAGAACCAGCCTCGTGTTTGATCTATACCTTCACTAATGAAATCTGCCGGAAAAAGTTCTTCAAAGAATTTATCTTTATTTTCAAAAGGATAGTGCCATTGTGCAAAAGGCATTGAACCGCTATCGAACCAGCAGTCGATAACTTCGGGAGTTCTTATCATCTTACCGCCGCATTCACATTTAAATTCGATTCCATCCACATAAGGACGATGTAATTCAATATCTTCAGGAACCTCAGAGCCGTCCTTCATTCTCCCTTTTTCGCGTAATTCCTTTATTGAACCGACACTTTCGTGTTTACCACATTTCTCACAAACCCAAACGTTGAGTGGAGTTCCCCAAAATCTATCCCTGGAAATCGCCCAATCTACATTGTTCGACAACCATTCACCAAAACGTTTTTCACCCACAAAATCGGGATACCAGTTGATCTTATTATTATTATCTATCATCTGCTGCTTGTATTTACTTGTTTTAATATACCAGCTTGAGCGAGCATAGTAAATTAGCGGACTATCACAACGCCAGCAGAAAGGATAACTATGGGTAATCTGAATTCTTTTATATAATAATTTCCGATCTTTTAAATTTCGAATAATGCTTTTATCAGCATCTTTTACAAATATTCCAGCCCAATCTGTTATTTCTTCAGTAAATTTTCCGCTTCCGTCTACAGGTTGAATAATTGGAAGTCCGTATTTCTTGCCCAGGTCATTGTCATCCTGTCCAAAAGCTGGAGCAGTATGAACAACACCAGTTCCATCATCCATAGTTACATAATCAGCCAGACCTATATAAAATGCTTTTTCTTTAGGTTTAACAAAAGGAAAGAGTTGTTCGTATTCTGTGTATTCAAGTTCACTTCCCATGTATTCTTCAACGATTTCATAATCATCGTCGATTACTTCTAATCTTGATTTCGCCAGAATAAGATATTCATTCTCCAGCTTGATCTTAACATATTTTGCCTCCGGATGCATTACTAATGCAACATTCGAGATAAGTGTCCATGGCGTTGTTGTCCAAGCCAGGAAATATGTATTCTCATCACCTTTCTTCTTGAATTTAATGAATACTGAAGGATCTTCCGTATCTTTATAACCCTGTGCAACTTCATGACTGGAAAGTGGAGTTCCGCAACTTGGGCAGTAAGGTACTATTTTATGCCCTTTATAGATCAATCCCTTCTTGAAGAAATCGTTTAACAACCACCACACAGTTTCAATATAATTATTTTCCAGTGTTATATATGGATCATCAAGGTTGATCCAGTAACCCATCTCTTTGGTCATTTCACGCCATTCTTTTTCATAGGAGAAAACTGAATTTCGACATTTATTATTGAATTTTTCAAGTCCATATTCTTCGATTTCTTTTTTATCTTTAAGTCCCAGTTGTTTTTCTACTTCTATCTCTACTGGAAGTCCATGTGTATCCCAACCAGCTTTTCTTTTTACCTGAAATCCTTTCATGGTTTTATAGCGGCAGACAGAATCCTTTAAAGTCCTAGCTATAACATGATGAATTCCCGGCATACCATTAGCAGTCGGTGGTCCTTCAAAGAAGACAAATTTTTCTGCATTATCTCTATTCGTTTCACTTTTTGAAGCTATTTTATTTTTAACCCAGTATTCTCTTGTTCTCTTTTCTAATTCCGATGTTTTTTCTCTTACATCAACTTTTTTATACATTTATTCTCCTGGTGTTTCAACTATTAAATTTATCTCTATTCTTCTACTTTTTTATCTTCAAATAATTCTGCATATTGATCTTTCAGCTCCGGAAAATCCTTCACATAATTTTTCCAGGCTTCCATGGCTTTTTCCATATCGACACATTTTGGACATAATACTAAAGTATTTTCCGGTGTAGTGCCAATATAACCGCGGTCATAACAGTTATTACAGTTTTTCTTCTTTCTGTTATGCGCCGCAAACTCCTTAGCTTTATCTAAATGCTTCTCTTCAAGCTTAAACATATTTACCTCAATTTTTTTTTCAAAAAATTTATTATAACTAAATGTGTCAATAATATAAGAGTTAAGATTGTATTGTAAATTAATATTTCTAATAACTATTATAAAAATAAGTACTAATGATTCAACTGTCACACTTAGTAGGAGCAAAGTAACATATCGAAGTGTCGAGTCTACATCTTGGTTACTTTAACTATCCTTCGATACTTGGCTAAAGCCAAACTCAGGATGACAAAGGATGTTATTATTTCTTTAAAATCTAAGGAGTCAATTCGCAGAATTGATCGAAACTTTCGGACGATTAAGGATAAAGAGTCCCTACTTCTCTAAACCAAATAGATCTTCTACATTCTGGCTTATATGAGTAATGCAGTCACGCACACCAAGATTATAGAATTCTGAGGCAAGATTATCAATGATGAAATCAAGGATCAAAATTGAGGCTAGATCACCAATTTCTTCATCTCGTTCTTTTACAAAGAATCTCTTGATCTTCTCCTGCATAAGTTTTCGTTTATCTTTATTAATTTTAAATTTATTCTTTTTAGACATTTATGCTCCTTTAAGCACTTTGAATTTAATTTTTGTATTCTTAATACTCTTCGTTATAAAATACGGCTTGGAGGCAGAGTAACGGTATATTTTATTTTGTAGGGTCAATTCCCCGAATTTACCGAATCATTCAAACAATTAAGGGTAAAGAGTCTCTACTTTTCCAGAATAATTATATTCTCAATATGGAACGTATGTGGAAACATATCAAAAGGCTGCATCTCTTTTGGAATAAAGCCCTTTTCCATAATTAATTTCACATCTCTCACTTGAGTCATCGGATCACAACTGATGTAAATAATTTTCTGGATCTCAGATGGGATATTATCAATTATTTTTTGTTCTAGACCTTTACGGGGCGGATCTAAGATCAAAGTATCAATTTTATTATCTTTTAATACTTTTGGTAACTCAGTTTCAACGTTACCTTTAACAAATTTGCAATTTTCAATTTTATTAAGTTTTACGTTAGTTTTAGCATCCTGCACTGCTTTTGCATTGTTTTCTATGCCAATTACATTTTCAGCTTTATCTGCCAGGAAAAGCCCGATAGAACCCACACCACAATAGGCATCGATCAATCTAGCATCATCTGAGATAGCTTCTTTAGTAAATTCGTACATCTTTTCTGCCAGCTTTGTGTTTACCTGGAAGAATGATCTGTAATTTAATTTGAACTTGATCTTCCCTATCTGCTCATAAATAAAATCTCTGCCGTACAAGATCTTCTCATCTCCACCCAATATAACATTTGTCTTATCCGGATTAATATTTTGAATAATACCCACAATATTTGGATATGCTTCTAACAGTATTCTTTCCAGTTGTTTTGAAAATGGTATTTTACGGTTTCTAGTTACCAGAATTACAATGATCTCATTTGTTTTTTCTGCGTAGCGAATACCTATGTGACGGATATTACCAGAGTGATTCCTCTCATAATATACCTGCATTTTAGATGCTTCTATGTAAGAAATTACTTTTCTGCATATATCATCAAACAGTTCCGGTTGAAGTAGACATTTCTGATGCGGGATCACATTATGCGATCTGCTCTCGAACATACCGGTAATTGGTTTTCCCTCTACTTTTGCCACCGGGAAAAAACTTTTATTCCGATATGGTTCACCGCCAGAAGAAATTATTTTATTGATCTTCTCAATTTTTACATTCTGGAAAATTTCTTCAATGATCTCCTGTTTATATTTTACTTGATCATCATAGGAAATATTCAACCAGTCACAACCACCACATTTGCCAAAGACTTCGCAATCCGCTTCAATTCTTTTGGGTGAACTGGTAATTATCTTATCAATTTTAGCAAAACTCACTTGCCGTCTTGTACTTTCCACTTGAACGTCTAAAACATCACCCGGTACAGCATTAGAAACGAAAACAGGATTTGATTCATCAAACCCTAAACCTAATCCTTTATATACTAATTTCTCAATCTTTAACCCTTTTATTATTTTCATTTTATCCTTTTCTTAAGTTGATAATACTTCAACTTCCAAACAATTATTATGGCTTCTCGAACTATCTTTTTAGACATTTTAGATTGTCCAACCCTTCTATCAGTAAAGATAATTGAAAGCTCTTTAATCCTGAATTTTTTAACCCAGGTGCGAAAATTCATCTCAATTTGAAAGGAATAACCATCGGAAATTATTTCATCCAGATCAATACTTTCCAATACTTCCTTTCTAAAACATTTGAATCCACCAGTCGGATCATTGATCTTCATTCCCGTTATGATCTTAGCGTATTGTGCTGCAAAGAAACTCAGGAATAATCTTCTCAGTGGCCAATTAACTACGTGAATACCTTTTATATAGCGTGATCCGATCACAAGATCAGCATTTTCAATTTCAGCTAACATTCTGGGTATATCTTCCGGATCATGAGAAAAATCTGCATCCATTTCAAAAATATAATCGTAATTATTTTCAAGCGCATATTTGAAACCTGCAACATAGGCCGATCCAAGACCCATTTTACCTTCTCGCTGCAATAGATGTATACGCTTATTCTTTTTTTGTTTATCTTTAATAATTTGAGAAGTACCATCCGGTGAGTTATCATCTACAACTAAAACATCTATACTTTTAGCTTGTTTTAAGGCTGCATCTGTAATGGCTGAAATATTCTCAGCTTCATTATAGGTTGGTATAATTACTAATGTTCTCATTTTTTATCCAGATTATTTTTTAATAGTTGAGCTTCATCAACTTTAGAAATTCTTTTTGCAGGTCTCCCCTGCCAAACATCTTCTTTTGTTACATCTTTGGTAACAAGACTTCCAGCAGCGACCATCCCGTCTTCTTTTATAACCTTACCCGGTAAGATAGTAGAATTCACTCCTATACGGCTGCCTCGCTTCATTGTGATCCCTTTGAAATGTTTGTATCTCTCCTTGTCCCGGGCCATGTAGTTGTCATTACTGGTAGCTACTGCCGGAGCAACGAAACAATAATCTTCTATCTCTGAATAAGCTGTTATATAACAATTGGTTTCCAATTTACATCTTGCTCCAATTTTCACAAAATTTTCTATCGAAACATTCCTGCCAATTATGTTAAGATCACCAATTATTACATTCTCCCTGATTGTAGCCATATCTGCTATCAGACAATTCTTACCGATCTCGCTTTGAACATAGATAACAACATTGGCTCCTATCTGACATTGATCTCCAATTTTAGCAGGTTCCAGGTTCGGATCCACTTTAAAAATACTACGGGGAGAGCTAAGCGGGCTTTTACCTATGATCGTATTATCATCAATCCGTACATCATCTCCAATGATGCTTCCGGCATGAATAACCACGTTATGCCCGATCAGGCAATTTGTACCGATCTTTACATCATCCATGATAATACAGTTAAACCCCAAACTGCTACTCTTGCCTATAACCGCAGTTTCAGCAATGTGCTGACTCATCTAAATACCTCCACAAAAAGCTTGAGTACATTTACGAAAGTGGGTTTGGGAAGTAAAGAAATTTATTAAATCTCAGCTTAATTGACTTCGTCGGTCTCCGTTGCGCTCCGGCTCATAACTCATAACTCATAACTCACAATTGCTTCGTAACGTTTTGCTTGACTTTTATTTTAGCATAAAGATTCTCACTGGTGAAATATAATTCTATCTTAAAAGTATTATGGACTTAAGAAGCATAAATCTGCTACAATGAATTGAAAAATTATTAATAGGAGATAACGTTTATGAATGTAGAAGGTATTCAAGAGTTAGTGAATTATATTGAAGCAAATCTTCGTTCTTCAAAAACTGCTGGTTTAAATTTTGTAGACTCTAGAAATTATAGTTCAAGATTAACAAACAAACAAAATCATGTAATATTCGGTAGACGGGGTTCCGGAAAAACCTCACTTCTTAATTCAATTATTGAGAATAAATCAATATTCAATATCTTCATAAACCTTGAAGATTTCAAAGATATAACTTTTCCTAATATTCTGCTTTATATCCTTATGACCACCTTCAATGAATTACTAAAAGAAATAAATAGTAAATTTCCTTGGTTTAAGTTTTCAAAGAAGGCAAATAAATTAAAAAAAGAGATTAAATTTATCAGCAAAGAATTCAAAAAATATTTAGATGAACCAGATGAAGAGACACAAAACATTAATACTGTTGAATCAGATGGATTAAGTTACAATGCGGGATTTAAAATGGATCAAGCAAATGTTGGTACAAAATGTAACAAAGATTTTTCACAAGAGATTAGAAGAAAAATATCCAAGAAGAAAATAGATTTCATACGGATTCAATTAACTAATTACAAAAATCTTATTATAAATATCTCAGATCTTTTTACTTTGCCAATTTTTCTAATTTTAGATGATTTTTATTTTGTTGATAAAACAATTCAACCTGAATTAGTTGATTATTTTCATAGACTCACTAAAAGTACAAATCTTTATTTGAAATTAGCAACTATTAAACATAGATCTAAACTATACAAAAGGGACAACAAAAAGTATATAGGCACTGAATTAGGACATGACATTTTCGATATAGATATTGACTATACTTTAGATGATTTTGATCAACTCCAAACCTTCATGAAACAATTGTTAGATAATGCAATTCAAAACTCAAAGTGTAATATAATATTTGAACAACTATTTACCGGTGATGGTTTCTCACAACTTTGTTTAGCTTCTGGTGGTGTTCCAAGAGATCTTTTATTTCTTTTCGTAAATTTAGCTAATAATATCAATACTCAAAATAAAATTGGAAAGATTCAAGTGAATGAAGCAGCAATTTCAAATTTAGCTGATAAGCTTGATTCATTGAAAAAAGATTCTAAAGATGATGAGTCAATTTTAGAAAATTATTTGTATGTTATTAAATCTCTCGTTTATAATTCAAACAAAACTAATGCATTCTTGATAGCGAAAGATGATTTTGATAAACATCATTACTTTAAACAAATAATTAGAGAATTAATTGATTTACGACTTATACATTTGGTTGAACAAAATACAAGCAAAGCTCCAAGTGATGGAAGAAGATATGAAGCTTTTATTCTTGATATCTGCCTATATGACAATTCAAGGCCTTTAAACTTCAGGCAAATTCAACCAGGTCAAAGAGATGAAAAGTCGAGAAGAGATAAACTTAGAGCTTCACCAGTTATTGAATTTTCAAAAATTAAAAGCTTTATTTACGATAACGGTTCCCTTCAAACTTCTAATAAATTTTCAGATAAAGAAGTGACTAAACAGATGACGCTTTCCTTTGAGTAATTGATTTTGTCTATAACAATAGTGTCCTCAGCCTAAAGAAATGAGAAATTAGAAATTTACATTTTAAATTTTAAATTTTTAATTGGGATTGTTCTGATTCAGATGCATAAGCAGAATATTAGCAGAAATTATATGGAGAATAATTAATGAAAGATTTTAAATATGTTGGGTTTTGGCAAAGAGTTTTAAGTTACTTAATTGATGATGTAATATTGTATGTTATAACCTATAGCATAGTATCAATATTTTATGACAACCTTATCGTAAAAATATATCAAGTTGTACATCCCATTTATCTCCTGGTTTTTGGATATTTAATGGTTGCATTTTGTACAATATTGTTCTGGAAATTTGCCGGTGCAACACCGGGAAAATTAATAATTAGAGCGAAGATAGTTGATGCTCAATCCGGTTCTATCCCGAATTTCGGAAAACTAATCATCAGATATTTTTTCTATCCGATTTCTCTGATAATTCCTTCTTTGGGATGTATATGGGTTGGAATTGATTCACGCAAACAAAGCTGGCATGATAAGATGGCAGGAACAGTTGTTGTACGCAAAAACAGAATAAAAAAGAAAAAAGAAATCGAACCAAATGTTATTCCAGAAAATATTGATCCATTATTTCCTACATCTCCTTCTATAAAAGATAAGAAAAAATGGAAATGGGGAAAATATCTACTTATTCTTACAACTATTTGTATAATTTCATTTCTCTATTTCATACATTTTTCTGATGAAACATTAATTCCAAAAGCAAAGGAGTGGCTTTACGAACCTGAATTTGTAGAAAGCAATCCGGAAGATAATGGTTACTATCATCTAATTGGTCTTTTTGTTCCTGAAGGACAAAGCAGTTCTGATTTAGGCTACAACGTTGTAAAAACAAACAACGAATATGTTTTTGATTATTCTAAAAATATTAATTTGACTGATTACAGAGAAGACCCACCGAATGCAGATTTTGGAGTAGATTCTGGAGAAATGGTAAACATATTCAATAGCGAATCGTTTATACAATATTGCCAGGATAATGAAAAAAAGATAACTCAGACATTTAAGCAGTTCAGTTATATAGAAAAAAGGATGAATACTATATCCAAGGCAAAGTATTTTAAGAATACAACCAGCCCTAGTTTTGTAAGTAAGATACTGATTTTAATGGATTTTGTCCAATACAATTTATTAAAGAATAGTTATCTAACAACTCTGTATATCAATGGTTCAAAAAGCAAGGCATTAACAATATTAGAAGACGATATGAAGTTTATCCGTGAATTATCAGAAAAAGCTGATTTTTTAATTTTGAAACTAATAACTCCCTTTTTACTTGAAAGAGATTTAAAAACATTTAATCATCTGCTCGATTACGAAAATATTGATTTGAGTTATTTACAGAAATCGATTCAAAGTATTAAACCAATTTCTATTAGTGAAAGAGATATGGAAAAGGTTGCGAAAAGACAGTTTGCTTTTGAAGTAAATCTGAACCTTTTTATGTACAATCTCACTACAAAACAAAAAGATTTCGTTTGTAAAAATAACCATTTTACCAAAAATGTAGTAAGAAGTAGTCGATCTATTTTATTTAAACCACATAAAACAATAAATCAACATTATCTAATAAAAAAATATCTTGTTGATATTTCACGAGTAACAGGCAAAGAGTTTATGCAGTTGGATAAAAATCCCTACATTTTTCAACCTTCAATCCTTGATTTCGTAAATAATTACATAGCTTCGATGATTATGTTGAAGGTTGCAGATGTATTGAATAATAAGTTTGTTGCTACTTTTCACAATGTTGATGCATACATTAATATGTTGAAATTGAAAGTAATGATCATTGATCAGAATATTGCTAAAATTAATATCCCTGATTTTTTAGAGTCTCACAAAGATTCATTGTATAATCCATACACAGAAGAATCATTCAAATGGGATACAGAAAGATCAATGCTCTATTTTGAAGGTCCTTATGAAAGTGATAATAATATGAAAGAGTTGAAAATAAATTGAGACGTTCCGATTTGGATGTGCACACTGAAAAATATGCATAAGAAAAAAGCCTGCATTTCTGCAGGCTTTTTTTTATTATAATAAGATACTTTCTTAAACAATTCCTTGCTCAAGCATTGCATCAGCAACTTTTGAGAATCCAGCAATATTAGCGCCATTAACATAGTTGATATAACCATCTTTTTGTGTACCGTACTC
>Ga0307990_1001828_pt1 | contig 17577 bp, 13 predicted proteins | sample EllFjometagen129_FD_203168 | JGI IMG/M metagenome (GOLD analysis project Ga0307990, IMG submission 203168) | Marine microbial communities from Ellis Fjord, Antarctic Ocean - #129 | ecosystem: Environmental > Aquatic > Marine > Unclassified | place: Southern Ocean | collected 2014-10-08
CCATTCGTACCAATCCGGACGGTTCGGTGGTCCGGATTAAGGACATCGGCCGCACCGAACTGGGAACCGAACGCTCCGATATCGTGGCCAACTATAACGGTAAACCAGCCGCCGCCATGGCCATTCGCCAGGCGGCCGGCGCCAACGCCCTGGATACGGCCAATGCCATAAAACAAAAACTGGAGGAGATGAGCCGCTACTTCCCCCCCGGCATGCAAGTAATTTATCCCTACGACACCACCCCTTTTACCACGGTGGCTATCGAGGAAGTGGTAAAGACTCTTTTTGAAGCGGTAATCCTGGTCTTTGTGATCATGTACCTTTTCATGGGGAATATCCGGGCCACCCTGATTCCCACCATCGCCGTTCCAGTGGTGTTGCTTGGAACCTTTGCGGTACTGGGTTTTTTTGGTTTTTCCATCAACATGCTGACCATGTTCGCCATGGTTTTAGCTATCGGGCTTTTAGTGGATGATGCCATCGTTGTGGTGGAGAACGTCGAGCGGATTATGAGCGAGGAGGGGCTCCCGCCTCGGGAGGCTACGGCCAAGTCTATGGGGGAGATTACCAGCGCCCTGATCGGTATCGGCTTGGTACTTTCGGCGGTTTTTGGCCCCATGGCCTTTTTTCAGGGCTCCACCGGAGTCCTTTATCGACAATTTTCCGTGACCGTCATCGCGGCCATGCTTCTTTCAGTGGTCGTGGCCCTGATCCTGACTCCGGTTCTTTGTGCGACCTTTTTGAAACCGATTCCTGCTGGTCATGAACCGTCCGATAATGCGGTTTTCTTTCTACGCCCTTTTTTTCGCTGGTTCGATCGGATTTTTGCTCGAATCAGAGATTTTTATGTCGGCATCGTCGGCCGTTCCTTTTCAAAGATAACGCGTTACGTGGTCCTCTATTTGTTACTGGTGGTGGCGGTTGGCTTTCTTTTTCAACGCATGCCGACCTCGTATATCCCGGATGAGGATCAGGGGATTCTCATGGTGCAAGCCATATTGCCCCCCAATTCGTCACTGGAACAGACCGAAACGATAATAAACCAAGTGGGGGACTATTTTCTTAAGGAGGAAAAAGGGGGAGTTGAGTCGATCATTACGGTGGCCGGGATGAACTTTAGCGGCGAGGCCCAAAATATGGCCCTGGGCTTTGTCAAGCTCAAAGACTGGAATCTAAGGCAGCGCCCAGAGCTCAAGGCCAAAGCCATAGCCGGCCGTGCCATGAAGTCATTTTCCCAGATTAAGGGAGCCATGATTTACGCTTTTCCGCCGCCGCCGGTTATCGAATTGGGGATGGCCACTGGTTTTGACTTCCAATTGCAGGATCGCGCGGGTCTAGGTCACAAAAAGCTGATGACGGCCCGCAATCAGCTTCTCGGCATGGCGGCTCAAGATCAGCGATTGGTCAGAGTTCGTCCCAATGGCATGGATGATGTGGCCGAGTACCACATCGACGTGGATTGGGATAGGGCCGGTACCCTGGGAGTTTCCATTGGAGCCATTCACAACACTATCGCGGCGGCCTTCGGTAGTGCCTATGTCAACGACTTTATTCAGGCAGCACGCATCAAAAAGGTCTATGTCCAGGCGGATGCTCCCTTTCGTATGTTGCCACAGGATCTGGAAAAACTTTATGTACGCAACAGTGTCGGCAAAATGGTTCCCTTCTCCGCCTTTGCCACCGGCAAATGGAGTCAAGGGTCACCCAAACGAGAGCGCTACAACGCCTTTCCTTCAATCAATATTTGGGGTGAACCGACGCCGGGACATAGTACCGGCGAGGCCATGGCCGCCATGGAAGAGATTGCCGCCAAGCTTCCCCAGGGAATCGGTTTTGACTGGACCGGACTCTCTTATCAGGAACGCATGGCCACGGCTCAAGGGCCCATTCTCTATGTCTTTTCCATTTTTGTCATCTTTCTCTGTGTGGCTGCCCTGTATGAAAGCTGGACCATCCCTTTTGTCAATCTGTTGATGTTGCCGTTGGGAGTCTTGGGTGCCATCCTGGCCACTTCACTGCGGGGGATGCCCAATGATGTCTATTTTCAGATCGGATTTCTGACCACATTAGGCCTTTCCACCAAAAATGCCATCTTGATCATTCAGTTTATCAAGGAACGGATGGGACATGGCGACAGCCTTATTGATGCGACTCTTGGTGCCGTAAAGACTAGATTCCGACCCGTTATGATGACCTCCTTGGCCTTCTTTTTTGGGGTTCTACCGCTTGCCCTCTCCAGTGGGGCCGGTGCCGGTGCCATGAATGCCATCGGCACTGCGGTTTGCGGAGGTATGCTCTCCGCGACTTTTATCGACCTCATTTTTATTCCCCTGTTCTTTGTCCTGGTGTCAAAAATGTTCATGGGTAAACGAAAAGGAGATGGATCTGAATCTTTGGTTACGGTCTCCGATTCTCAGAAGGTGAAATGATATGATTAAACGTATCCTGTTTATATGCACAGCCCTGGTTTTAGTAGGGGGTTGCTCTCTAACCCCAAACTATTTGCAGCCCCCGGCCCCCATCCCGGAGGCGTGGCCGCAGGGTGAAGCCTACAAAGACAACCAGGTCATGTCCGGAGCGCCGACCGCCCCGGCCCTGAGCCTGCGGGAATTTTACCCCGACCAAAAGCTGCAAAAGATTATTGCGATGGCCCTGAACAACAACCGTGACCTGCGGCTTGCCGCCTTGAACGTGGAAAAGGCTCGGGCGCTGTATGGCGTTCAGCGGGCCGAGTTGTTCCCGTCGATAAACGTTTCAGGAGGCGAAAACAAACAACGGATCCCTGCAAATGTCATGGGCTTTCCGGAATCATTGATCATCGAGCAGTATAAAGTAGACCTGGGTGTTGCTTCCTGGGAGATCGATTTTTTCGGTCGTATTCGCAGTCTGAAAGAACGGGCTCTGGAAGAATATTTGGCTACTGATGAGGCCCGCCGCAGCGCCCAGATTGCGCTGGTGTCTGAGGTCGCGAGAGCGTATTTCATCTTGGCCGCTGACCGGGAAAAGCTTAAACTGGCCCGGTCTACCCTTGAAACTCAGCAGGGAATTTACGATTTAATTCGGCGGCGATACGAAGTCGGTCTCGCCACCGAACTGGATCTGCGCCGGGCGCAAACCCCGGTGGACGTGGCTCGTGGAGACGTTGCCAGCTACACGCAAATGGTGGCCCAGGACCAAAATGCTTTAAACCTGTTGGCCGGTTCCCTGGTGCCGGAAGATTTTCTTGCCCCTGACCTGGCAAGTGTCAGCCCCCCTGGGGATATTTCTCCAGGTCTGCCTTCAGAAGTGCTTTTGCGGCGGCCGGATATTATGGCAGCGGAACATCGACTCAAGGGGGCCTATGCCTATATTGGCGCGGCCCGGGCCGCCTTCTTTCCCCGTATTTCACTGACCAGCTCGATCGGAACCGCAAGTGATGAGCTCTCAGGACTTTTTGGCTCCGGCTCCCGTACCTGGAATTTTGCGCCCCAAATTGTCATGCCGATTTTTGATGCCCGGATCTGGGCCGCGCTGCGAGTCAGCAAGGCTGATCGGAAAATCATCCTGACCCAGTATGAAAAAACAATCCAGACCGCTTTTTGGGAAGTGGCCGATGCCCTGGCCGTCCGGGGGACAGTGGACCAGCGGGTATCAGCGCAACAATCTCTGGTCAATGCTACAGTTGAAACCTATCGTCTCTCCAATGAACGCTATACAAAGGGGATTGACAGTTATCTCGGCGTTCTTGACGCGCAACGATCCCTCTTTGCGGCCCAACAGGGTCTGATCTCGCTCTGCCTGGCCCGGGTTGCCAACCGGGTGCAACTTTATGCGGTTCTGGGCGGGGGTGGTGAATCCGGAGACCTTAAACCGGAGACAGGGAACAGCGCCCACGGACAGAAGGGAGCCAACGAAGCGGTGGAAAGGTGATCAACTTCAATTAAACGTGCAAACAAAAGATCTGGTGCCGGGGTGATCCTGCCGGTTTCTCTGTCGATACGGCCATAAACGGTAATGCTGGGGTGGGCAATCTGTTTACTCAGGCAAGTGCGGCGTTGGAAATGCGCTTTGGTTACAATATGCCGCGAGGCTTTGTGTATGTGCCTGATCCCATCGGCTTGAGTATGCACTATATGGCTTCCCTGCAACCGGCTAATTCTCGCAAAGGATCTTTTTATGTCACTCTGCCGCTGAAGGCCGTGAGCGACTGGGCAGTATCGATATTGAATGGAGATCTTAGGCAAACATAAGGGGTTCGGGTGGATTAATTCCATGAAAAGCTTTGTTCCACGAACAGTTGTTGTTCTCGGAATGGTATCATTTTTAAACGATACCGCCAGCGAGATGATCACATCGTTGCTGCCACTCTTCCTGACCGCAACGCTAGGCGCTGGTCCGGCCATCGTGGGTTTGATAGAAGGTCTGGCCGAGGCAACAGCCAGTATTCTCAAGCTGGTTTCCGGCTGGCTGGCAGACCGTGGCTGGAATGCCAAAAAACTTATTGTGGGTGGCTACACAGTTTCCAATACCTCCCGGCCGTTGATCGGCTTTGCTTTGAGTTGGAGTTGGGTGCTGGTGTTGCGATTCCTGGATCGGGTGGGCAAGGGTCTTCGTACCGCACCTGGGACGCGTTGATTGCATCAAACACTGATGAACAGATACGAGGGCGTGCTTTCCTTCCAGTGTACTTTGGATCACGCCGGAGCCATGCTTGGCCCGCTGCTGGTCTTTGGCCTGTTGCAGTGGGGGACGACCATGGAACATGTCTTCATGGCTTTATTATTCCGGGAAGCGCGCTCATTTGATTGCTTAACTTAGGTGGCAGCTATGACTCAAACAGCGTCCAATATACCTTGCCATCTTCGCCTTTAAAGCCACGGAGCAGTTCCATATGCCTGAGGATGGCAAAGTTTCTCTGCAGTTCACGGGGCGTAATGTCCAGCAGTTCGGTCAGAAGTTCAGGTATTATTGCTTTCTGGGTTTTAATAGCTTCCAGCATTTTTTTCTGGATAGGAAGTAAATGAACCTCTGATTTCCCGGCTTCCTGCTTGGCCGAATGAACCGCCCAGGGGTCGCAGGCCTTCAGCGGTGAGACGCTATCCATGTAGCAGTCTTCGCAAAGCCGCTGGCCGCCATGGGTAATCAATTCATCTTCACTGCATTCAGTCTCACATTTATCGCATTTCATTGTAGTTTTCCTTTGCAAATTGTATTGAGAAATTTATTCAATCTCGACAGGGGAAAGATCTTATTGGAGCTGGGTTTGCAAGGCAACATCTTCTAAAGGAATGCCGAATTTTTCTTTGACCTCGAGCAACAATGAAGTGGCAATTTTTTCGGCCTCATCAAGTTTTACCAAAAAATAGTCATTACCAATGTTGCGTTTGCGCAGAGATGAAAAACGGCTGTTTAATGTGGTAGGTTTATCAAATTCAACCATGAAATCGATAAGAGGTATCAGCTTTTCTTCAAAAGAAATGGGGATAAAATCTTTGTCCGGCAAACCGTATTGGATCGCCTCTCGGCGATTGAGACCATAGAGAATATGTGAAGCACAGACAAATGCTTCTTTATGGTGATGTAGCTTCGTTAATAGCTTGTAACCTTCCACCCCATGGAGGATTGGATCATGGGTTACGTACCGACCAATATCATGCAAGAGCGCTGCGGAACGGATAAATTCAGTATCAATAGCTGTCTTGTCTGCCAAGAGTTCAGAAAAAACGGATGCTAAATTAGCCACAGCCAGACAATGCCTGGTCCATGATGCATTTTCCCCGTATTGATCTAGAATGATGAGAGCTTTTTTATATGAGAGCATAGTTTTCTCCGTTAGCAGCTTTGAGAATTCAATAGCTATCCTCTGCCGATTCCAGCGATTTCCAGCCGCCGCCGAGGGTTTTGTAGAGGCGGATCAGGTTGGCAGTTACCACGCCGCTGCTTTGGGCCAGCTCATCCTGGAATGAAAGCAGAGAGCGTTGGGCATCAAGGACATCATTGAAATCCACCAGGCCTGCCTGGTACTGGTCCCGGGCCAGCAGGTCAGCCCGTTTGGCAGCTGCGGTGGCCTTGGCCAGGGCTGATCGCCGCTGCTGTTCTTTGGCGTAAGCTACCAGAGCATTTTCCACCTCTTCCTGGGATTGGAGGACGGTGGTTTCATAGGTGATCAGGGCCTGTTCCTGGCGGGCGTTTTGTACCTCGATATTGCGGCGGATGGCTCCGGCATCAAAAATATTCCAGGAAACGCCTGGTCCGAAATTCCAGCTGCGGCTGGCCCATTGCCAGAGATCTTCGGAGGAAATGGATTCAAGGCCTATGGTACCGCTTAAACGAAATTTCGGGTAGAGATCCGCGGTAGCCACCCCGATGCGGGCGGTAGCGGCTGCCAGATTACGCTCGGCCCGGCGGATATCGGGCCGGTGACGAAGGGTTTCGGCCGGGATGCCGACGGCTACCGAAAGCGGGATTGCTGGGATAGCTTTTTCCTCAGCCAGTTCCGGGTGTACCGCCCCGGGTTTTTTACCCAGCAGGACCGCCAGCCGATTCTTGGCTGCCTCGAGGCCGGTTTGCAAAGAAGGGATCTGGGAGCGGGAGTGCTCGAGGTTGTAGAGTGATTGCTCCAGGGCCAGTTCATCAATGAGGCCTGCCTGGCGCAGTGAGCGATTCAGCTCATAGGTTTCCTGCTGGACGGCGATATTTCCTTTTGTTGCCGCCAGGCGGGCTTGATAGGTACGCGCGTCTACGTAGTTGAGTGCCACTTCGGCCAGCAGGCTGACCAGCACGTCGTGCAGGTTTTCCTCTCTGCTTTCTATCTCAGCCTGGGCAGCTTCAATGGCCCGGCGCGTTCCGCCAAAAATATCCAGTTCCCAACCGGCATCAAAGTCGGCCGCATAGAGTCTCCCTTCATGTCCCAGGCCATTGTTTTCACTGCTGCGATGATTACTTATGTTTCCGGTGGCATCGATGCTGGGGAAAAGTTTAGCCTTGCTGATTCCCCGCAGGGCCCGGGCTTCACGGATTCTGGCCCGGGCGTTTTTCAGCTCCAGGTTTCCTTGGATTGCTCTTTTTTCAAGGCTTTCAAGCTGGGGGTCACCCAGAACCTTCCACCATTGTGACAATGTTTCGGGTGTAGTCAGACTGCTGGTAAGTCCGCCCTGTAAAGTTGTATGCCATGCTTTGGGGGCTTTGGTTTTGACCCCCATATAGTCGGGGCCTACCGCAAAACATCCGCTCAGACAGAAGGCGATAACCAGAGCTGGCAGGATTGATCGGCAAAAACTTCTTCCGTTGATGGGCAATTTTTTGTGGAAGTATTTTAACGCTGGATTTTGCATGATAATTTCATCCTACATCACTTTTATCCGATAACCTTTTTTGGCTATGGAACGTAATGTCCGCATTTTTATGTTAAACATCGGCCTTTGATTTTGTCAATTTTAACTTTCTGACTTGTGTTACCAAAATATATTATCAGGATGTTCGGGCTTGGCTCGTAGCCGTGTCTGCCGACAGGCAGGGCTGTTTTTTTACAACTTAGAAAGTTAACTTTCTAAGTTGTATTGCCAGAATAAATTGCTGAGAAATTATGTTATTTCTTTTTCCCCCTGGTTCTCCAGGCATGGCCCTTTTCCCGGGCCTGCTGAAAGATATAGTAGAGTACCGGGATCAGGAAAATTCCCAGCGTGGTCGAGGCAAGCATGCCGGAAAATACCGTGGTGCCGATGGCCCGGCGGCTGCCGGCGCCGGCGCCGGTGGCAATCACCATGGGTGCGACCCCCAGAATAAAGGTGAACGCGGTCATCAGGACCGGCCGGAAACGGATTTGTGCTCCTTCAAGGGCAGCTTTGTAAATGGATAATCCTTGTTCCCGCCGGTCTTTGGAAAATTCAACGATGAGGATGGCATTTTTGGCCGCCAGCCCCACCAGCAGTACCAGCCCAATCTGAGCGTAGATGCTCAGCGACAAGTGAGCTATCCACAAGCCGAATAATGCTCCCAACGTGGCTACCGGGATCGACAGGATGATGGACAGGGGGATGTTCCAGCTTTCATATTGTCCCACCAGGAAAAGATAGCCAAAGAGCAGGGCCAGGACAAAGAGCACCATCACCTGGCCGCTGGCACTTCGCTCCTGCAGGGAAATGGACGACCAGTCATAAGCGTAGCCAGGTGGCAATATTTTAGCCGCCAGGCGCTCCATGGCCGCCATCGCCTGGCCTGAGGCAAAACCGGGCGCTGCGCTGCCGTTGAACTTTGCGCTGGCATATTGGTTGTAACGCTTGACGGTCTGGGGCCCGAGAATTATGGATAGGGTTGCCAGGCTGTTCATCGGGACCATATTCCCATCATCACTGCGGACGTAAAGCCCTTGAATATCATCCAGGGTATCGCGATAGGGGGCTTCCGCCTGAACTTTAACCTGGTAGGTATGGCCGTGCAGGTTGAAGTCATTGACATAGACGGAACCAAGCTGGGCCTGCAGGGTGGAAAAGATGCGGCTGACCGGTACCTGCAGATATTCCGCCCGGGTGCGGTTAATATTGATGAACACCTGTGGGGTGTTGGCCGTGTAGGTGGAAAAGACTCGCTTCAGGGCCGGGTCCTGGTTGGCGGCGATCATCAGGGCCATGGTGACCCCGGAAAGTTCCCGGGGACTTTGGCCTTCCAGGGCCAGCAGGCGGAAATCAAAGCCGCCGGTACTGCCCAGACCCCTGATGGGCGGCGGGGCAAAGGCAAAACTGTTGGCCGTGGAGGTGGCCGCCAGTTTCCCCTGGATCCGGCCGATGATGGCTTGCAGTTGCAGATCGGGTGATTGACGCTGATCCCAGGGGGAGAGGATAACGACGCCCAGGCCGACATTGTTGGCATTACCGCTGAGGATACTGTGGCCACTGACCCCGATAACATCCTGTACCCCCCCAACCTTTTTGATTTCCCCAGTGATCTTTGCCATTACCTGGCCGGTTCGTCCCAAGGAGGCAGCTTCTGGGAGCTTCACGTCAAAAAATAAATATCCCTGGTCTTCCTGGGGCAGGAAACTGGCGGGGCGGTTGGAAAAGAGGAACCAGGTGCTGCCGATAATGGTGACAAAAAGCAGTAAACCGATGACCAGGTGGCGGATCAGAAAAGCGGTGCCGGCGACATAAAAATTGCGGGATTTTTCCAGAGCCCGATTAAACCAGGCCAGGGGACCCCGGCGGGCGAGCCGTGGCTTTCGCAGCAGAACGGCGCACATGGCCGGGCTCAGGGTCAGGGCGCAGATGGTCGAGATCAGGACCGCGGTGCAGATGGTGACTGAAAACTGCTTATAGAGCTTGCCGGTAATCCCGGGCATAAAGCCAACCGGCACAAAGACGGCCAGCAGGACCAGGGTGGTGGCAATGATCGGACCGGTAACCTGCTTCATGGAACGGATGGCAGCCTCTTTGGGCGGCAAATCCTCATCCTGTATCAGCCTGCAGACATTTTCCACCACGACGATGGCATCATCGACGACGACGCCAATGGCCATGATCAGGGCAAAAAGGGAAATAGTATTGGCATTGTACCCTAAAGCCAGGAGCACTGCAAAGGTGCCGATAAGTGAAACCGGGATGGTAACCGTGGGTACCAGGGTGGCCCGCCAGTCTTGGAGGAAGACATAGTTGACCAAGAGCACCAGCAGGAAGGTGATGGCCAGGGTCCACTCAATTTCATGGATGGCGGCCGAGACATACTTGGTGGTGTCAAGGATAACCTGGTATTCTATGTCATCAGGCATCCGCTTCTTGAGCCGTTCAAGCTCAGCCCTGACCTGTCTCATGGTATCCAGGGAATTGGCGCCGGTGGAACGATAAACGGCAATGGTTGTCGCCGGGCTGCCATTCAAGGTGGACTGATGTCTGTAGGTCTTGGCCGCCAGCTCCACTTTTGCTATGTCACGAATCCGCACCAGCCCGCCCTGTATATTGCGGCGGATAACAATATTTTTATAATCTTCAATATCATTGAGTCGGCCTTTGGCCCGCAGGGTATACTGAACCTGTTGGCCGGCAGCCACCGGTTCCCGGCCGATGGAGCCGACGGCAGCCTGGATATTCTGCTGGCGAATGGCGTCAATAACATCTTTAGCGGTCATTCCCAGGGCGGTCAGCCTGTCCGGATTCATCCAGATGCGGATGCTGTACTCTTTTTCCCCAAAGATATAGACATCGCTGACTCCCCGCAGACGAACCAGGGCATCCTTGACGTTGTCACTGACATAGTTGCTGAGAAAAAGCATATTGCGGCTTTTCAGGGGAGAGTAAAAACTGATGGCAGCCATCATGTCGGAAGACCGCCGCCGGACAGTTATTCCCTGGGCCACCACTTCCTGGGGCAGCTTGGGAGTCGCCAGCTGAATCCGGTTCTGGAGGTTCACCTGGTCGATATCAGGGTTGGTGCCCACGGCAAAGCTGACGCTGAGGCTGTAAGTGCCGGAGTTGGAGCAGCTCGATGACATGTAGAGCATATCTTCAACACCGTTTACCTCTTTTTCTATGGGGGCGGCTACCGTATCGGCCAGTACTTGGGCGCTGGCCCCGGGATAGACGGCGCTGACCTTGATTTCCGGCGGCGTGATTTGTGGATATTGGGCTACGGGGATGTTGAAGAGGGCTATCAGTCCGGCGATGGTGATGACGATTGAGATGACCGCCGCCAACCGGGGCCGGTTGATGAAAATCTGTGAGAACATCTCTTATTTCTCCCTGGTGCCGGCCGCTGGTTTGTCGGCATCGAGCCGTACGATCTGGCCCGGTTTGACTTTCTGGATTCCCTGGATAATGACTTTTTCACCTGCTTTCAACCCTGATTTAACCGCCCATTTTGTGTCTGTTTCCACCCCGGTGGTAATCGGACGGCTGGTGACCTTGTTCTGGTCGTCAACAACGAATACAGAGCGGCCCTGCTGGCTGATGATGACGGCGGCCTGGGGCACCACCGGCATGATGTTCGGCTGTTTACTACTGATCAGGACGGTTACATACTGGCCCGGCAGCAGTAGTTCATCATGATTATCAAACCTGGCCCAAACCGCTATGGTACCGGTGCTGATGTCCACCTGGTTGTCAACAAAATCTATCCGACCGCTATTCTGGAAGCGTTCTCCGTTTGCCATCTTGATGTGTGGCTGCAGCAAGGGATTTGTGCGACCTTTTCCAGCATCATGCAGGGCCACCTGGATTGCCGGCAGATCGTTTTCACTGATTGGGTAGACGACTCTGATGGGATCGAGCTGGACGATGCGGGCCAGGGGACCGGAGCCGAGGTTTACCAGGTTTCCCTTGGTGTAGGCAGTGCGGCCGATGCGGCCGCTGATCGGGGCTTTGATAACGGTGTAACTCAGATCCAGTTCGGCCAGTTTCAGGCTGGCCTTCGCTTCTTCCAACTTTGCTTTTGCCTGGAGTTCCTCGGCTACGGCATTGTCCATGTCGGTGGCTCTGATGCTTTCCGGTCGGGTAGCCTGCAATCGTCGAAGCCGCCGGCTGGTTTTTTGCAGGATGGCTTCGGCTTGGGCCATTAAAGCCCGGTTGGCATTTACTTTGGCCTGGTAGGGTGCCGGTTCGATAACGTAGAGAACTTCGCCGCCCGTAACCCTGCCCCCCTCTTTGAACTTTACCTGTTCGATGAATCCTTCCACCCGGGCTCGAAGATCAACATACTGAATAGCTTCAACGTGACCTACATATTCCGTCGGTGGATTGACGTCTTCCTTGCTGATGATCGCAACCTTAACCAAGGGCGGGGGTCCAGCCTTGCGGCCGGGAGGAGCGGCGAACAGGGGCTGGGCAAAAGATGTGATGAGTAGTGCCGAAAGGAGAAAGAAAGGGCGGAAAAAGCGGAAATTGTTTGTAGTGGTCATCACTTGAAGACTCCGATAGGTTTGAAAAATATCAGTAGAGTACGATTAACAACATTGTGCTTGGCGCATGAGGTATATCAGATACTACTGGAAAAATATTTGACAATTTCAAGCAAACAACTTAAATATCCATTTAAGATGAAAACATTAGGTAAATAACTTTGGCAAGTATGTCAAGGAAAAAAGAAAGGGGAGAGGGGATGGCCCAGAGAAAAGATGGGATAGAAAAACGCCGTCGAATTTTAACCACGGCCTGTCAGGTCTTTGCGGAAAAAGGTTATCATGCTGCCAGTGTGGCGGATATCTGCCGACGGGCCGGGGCTAATGTGGCGGCGGTCAATTATTATTTTGGTGACAAAGCCACTCTCTATGCCGAGGCCTGGCAAGAGGCGTATGAGAAATGCGTTGGCCCCAAATTCTCCGAAGTCGACAGTGTCGACCCGGAAGAGCAATTAAGGCTTATTATTCATTCCCTGATCCGGAATTTTACTGAACAGGGAAGCCGGGGAGAGTTTACCCGGCTGTATCTGATGGAACTGGCGAATCCCACCGGGTTGATATCCAATCTTTGGCATAAACTGATTGAGCCCCGGCGGCAGGTACTGCTGAATATTATCAGGAATATTATGGGAGCGACAGCCAGCGATGAAGAAGTGTTGCTTTGCGAGATCAGCATTATCAACCAGTGCCGGGCCCTGTTGACCATCAGGCGCAGCGATTTGGAATACCTCATGGGTCAATCCCTTTCTCCGGAATTTATTGAGCGATTAGTTGACCATATTGCCAATTTCTCCTTGGCCGGGATTAAGGCGGTTGCTGACAGAACTATCAACGAACGCAGCTAGTGTTCAAGGATGAAAGGGCTCGATATCCCGCCATTTCATCCTTGACGTAACGCTAGTTTTAAGAACGTGAAAAACAGGTAACTCCAGCCTGAAAAATTATAATAATTAAGTGAAGTAAAAAACATACATAAAAAAAACGCTTAAATGACAACTATTTAGGCGCATTACTAGGTTTTCTTACTTTTCATCCTGTAGGTAAAACCCTGCAAAAAAATCCTTCCATTATTTACAGCCCAAATAAAAACCTTTGAAATCAAGAAGTTAATCAAATCTGGATGGTTTGGCATACACCTTGCTATTTTTTATTTATTTACGATATCAGCCCCTTAATGCCTATCAGGGGTCAGCGGATTTGCTTCTCTTTATCTATTTTGCCACCCTGTCTTCAACAGAACAAAAAGTGAGGAAGATGCTGCCTGATTTTCTTAATAATTAAAGTCTATATCTGGCATCAAGCCATATTTTTATCTAATAACAACCGCCGGAAAGTTGGAGGGGCAAATGAAAAGGTTTACCGAGAGACATATCATTCTGTTCATAACCATCGCGATGATCGCCCTGGTGGTTTCAGCCTCCGCCCTGAAGGTGTCAGCGGCGGTGACGGTTTATGCCGAGGGGTCCTACACAGAAAACGATTTGGTCGTCTATGTTTATGTCGATATTGATACGGAAGCTCTGTGCAGCGCCGGCGTCAAGCTGTCGTTCAACAATACCTATCTGGTCTTGAACAGTGTGGAGAAAAACGAGGATGTCTGGTTCATGGGCGACGGTTCAAGCAATCATCCTTACATGGACCCTGAAAATGTGGGCGACAGCGTCATTTTTATCTGCGGTAAGCTGGACCTTGCTGATTCCACGGCCGGCGTCATTGGCGACCGGGTGCTGCTGGGCAAGGTTTCTTTTATCCGCAATGACGGTGGTGCAACTCCGGTCGCCGATCCTGAAAGTTACTTTGGCATCACCCTGGCCCTGGGCAGGGGTGGCAGCTATGTTAACTTCGCGACCACCAGCGGAACCCCCATGGATGGGGTCGTGGATTTCACTACCAAAGGGGTCATTGTGTGTGAGCGGGGGGATGCGAATGCGGATGGAAGCATCAACGTCGCTGATTATATAGCGATAAGAAACAATCTTAATTCAACGGATTTTCCACCGTATATGGACTGCAACGACGACAATTCAGTGAATGTTGCGGACTATATATGTGTGAGGAATAAACTCTAGCACTTTAATTACTTCAATATAAGGAGAATAAAAATGGTGAGGAAATCATCTAGTTATGTGGCAATTATTTTTCTGGCAATCGGCTTGTGCTTATCGCTTGCTCAAATTTCATATTCTGCCACTATTATAAGCTTGGAATCGGTTGATGGTCCTCTGGCAGATATTGCCGGTATTCAATTTGATATTCTTGGGCCGGAAGGAGCTGGTCCAGCTGATTTCACCCCCAGTTTCCCTCCGAATTGGTCTTATTTTCCTACGGGTAAAATAGTCAGTGCTTTTGACGGTGTAGGGACCAATTCTTTAATCATGGGTACCATAGGAGCGTTTGATATCGATGTTACTTTAGGCAACTGGGTTCTTGCTGATCAGTCAGCTAATGTTCTCGTCGACGGAGTGGATTATCAAATACTTCAAAATGGAAGTAACTATGCGATCGCCTCAGCTGTCCCCATTCCCGGCGCTGTCTGGTTGCTTGCTTCGGGGCTGCTTGGCCTGGTCGCCATCAGACGCCGAAGTGCTAAAACATAAGTGGTGTGTCGTCATTAAAAAAATTAGAGAGTTATCTATCGGCCATCGTGAGTAGCTCGACCACTTGATTTGAACGCAAACCCGCACCATTATTCCGTATTTGTACAACGCAATTGTTACGTATTGGAGGTGACATGATGATGAATATTTTAGGGCTTTCAAAGAAAGGCCCAAAAGTGGTGTATCACGCAGGATTTGATTGTGGGCTGAATGGAGCGAACATGGAAAATTCTCACTTCTTGCTATTCAGTTCTAAAGAAAATATTACTGCATGGGAGCGGGGTAAACATGATGGGGAAGCCATGAGTAAATCCGGGAAAAAGTTGCTTTTTGAGGCCTCACATATTCATTAGTGTCCATCTGCATACTGTGTTGTTATCCAGGAAAAAACTTCAACAAAGTCTGAACGAGGAACTTATGAAAAAGATAATTTTTTTAATGGGACTTTCGCTGACCATAATTATGTCATGGTTGCTCTCTCCGGCCCTGGCGGCAACACTAAATGTGCCGGGGGTATATCCAACAATTCAGGCGGGGATCGATGCCGCGGTGGATGGGGATATCGTTCTGGTCTCACCGGGAACCTATGCTGAAAACATTGACTTTCAAGGTAAAGCCATTACCGTAAGAAGTGACCAGGGGCCGGAAACTACCACCATCGATGGCGGTGGCACGACTAACGGTTCCATTGGGGTCATGTTTCATTCCGGTGAGGACTACGGTTCGGTAATCGAGGGTTTTACCATTACAAACTGCGAAAAGGCGGTCTCTTATGGGGTCCCCGGGGCGACGGGCCCTCCTTACCCGCCCAGTGCTTTCCCGGTCATCATCAAAAACATCCTCTACGATAACTATTACGGTATTCATGGATACGTGAATTACCAGACCAAGGCAGTCGAACCATACATTGCCCGAAATATCATTGATTCAAATTGGTGCGGAATCTACCTGGATGGCCAGGCCAACGCTTATGGCGGCGTCAATGCGATCATCAGAAATAACACCATTGTCAATAACAGCTATTGTGGCATTCTGCTTCGGATGTACCAATCATTGCCGACCATCGATTCCAATATTATCGCCGGCAATGGTACTGGTATTGAGTTTAGCTATACAATCTTGCTCGAAGAAAGAAAGGCACTGGTCTGGTACAACAATATATGGGGAAATACTGCAAATTTCAATGCCGACTCCTCGGCTGTAGACATGAATGGAATCCAGGGAAATGTTTCGGAAGACCCGTTATTTGAGGATCCGGCCGGCCGGGATTATCATTTACTGGCCGGTTCTCCCAATATTGACACCGGGGACCCCGCCCACGACTATAATGATCCCGACGGAACCAGGAACGATATGGGTGTTTTCGGCGGGCCATTGGATTTAGCCGATACCACCCCGCCGGAATCGGTTACTATCATTTCCGCATTCCCCGCCCCCGAAACTCCCACAAGCGACAATACCGTGAAGATCATCTGGGAAACGCCACCGGATGAAGGATTCGGGATTGACGGGTATTCTTTCGTCTGGGATACCAACCCGAGTATAGAGCCTGATATGGTCAAAGATTCCAGGTCTGCCATAACCGCGACCACCAGTGATCCTCTGCCGGATGGTAATGGACATTATTTTCATATCCGGGCCGTGGACCGGGCCCATAACTGGGGGCCAACCACGCACCAGGGACCGTTTTACATTGACTCGACCATCCCCATTCAGATGATATATGAAACAACGATACTTCAGCCACCCGTGGGTTATGAGAGAAGTTCTTTCTATGGAATCAATGCATTGGGACAAGCAGTCGGAAAATTCTACAACTACGATCCTGTGGCAGAGGAGAATATCGACCGGCAGGCTATTGTCTGGGATCCTGTTAATGGGGTAGCCATGCTGCCGACATTGTCCGGACAAACGGCCACTTGGGCTATCAATGACAGCGGCCAGGTTGCCGGTTATTCATTCAATGCCGAGGGCTTCCAACGGGCCGTTCGCTGGGACCATGATGGTTCCGGTTTTTCCATTTATAACCCGGAACCTCAACCCGATGGACGATGGGGCAATAGCAGTGAGGCCCGCAGCATCAATAACCAGGGCCAGGTCACTGGTTATGCAGATATCCCCAACGATGACGGCTCGTTTATTCCCTATCACGCATTTTTGCATAGTGAACCAGAGGGGATGCAAGATCTGGGAACCTTAACTACAGAATATCCGCAGTATCAAAATGGCTACAGCCTTGGCTACTATATTTCAGACCAGGGAAAAATCGTTGGGGTTGCTGATACGTTACTTGGCGGGAAGTGGATCCTGCGTCCATTTATTCATGATGAAACAGCCGGCATGAAAGAGCTTGGTATCAACTCTGATTATCTGCTCAATCAATGGCAAGGTACGGTGATCAATGAGAATGGCACCATTGGGGGGTATGTCACTGCCGATGACGGTGAATCACACCCCTTTTATTGGCTGGATCAGGGGGTTGCCGAACCCATACCGGTGGCCATGCCGATTGAGTTCCCTTACGGAGAGATTTACGGGATGAATTCCCTGGGACAGATGGTGGGAATGATGTGGAATGACGCCGGGCTTGAACATGCCTTTATGCTGGACATCTTCCATGGCATCCAGGACTTGAATGAGATTACAGACCTGAACCCCGGAGACATCCTGGAAGCCGCACTGGAGATTAACGATTCCGGTCAGATTGTCGGCACAAGCGAAGTTGAGGGACAGAAACGCGGATTTATACTCAACATATTGGCTCCCTGCCAGGGAGATTTCGATCACGATGGTGACGTGGACGGATTGGATGTGGTCGCCTATGGGGCCGGCAGTGGTCTCAGCCTGGAAAATTTTGCGGCTGCCTTCGGCAGGTTAAATTGTTCTATGGAATAATAAGCCGAGGAAAGAAATTTCCTGTTTTTAAGTTTCAAGCCCCTGAGCGATTGGTACGAATTTCTCAGGGGCTTGTTTTTTCAAAGCTAAATGCTAATTGTTAAATGCCAGGACATCGTGGACACTTTTTAGTGCCATGACATCGTGGACAAAAGTTCTGTGACAATCGAATAGACACATGTCATTCTTCTGAACATCATACTAATATGGAGGTGTTCATGAAGG
>Ga0307990_1001829_pt1:5000-17567 | contig 17567 bp, 11 predicted proteins | sample EllFjometagen129_FD_203168 | JGI IMG/M metagenome (GOLD analysis project Ga0307990, IMG submission 203168) | Marine microbial communities from Ellis Fjord, Antarctic Ocean - #129 | ecosystem: Environmental > Aquatic > Marine > Unclassified | place: Southern Ocean | collected 2014-10-08
CTTTGTCAACTACTTATTTTATTATTTTCTCCAGCGTAAAAAATTCCTCTCACCAACCGCCACAGCGGTCAGTACTGCAAAAGGAGGCGACTTATAACCTGATTCAAAGAACTTTGTCAACTACTTATTTCAGTCTTTTGAGCTTTTTTTAAAAACCGCTGCATCATCGCTGTAACTTCTTGATATTGCTGAGATGTAATCTCTTCATGATGACGAAAATCCAGACTCAAAGCCCCCGAAGGGCAGGCTTTCTGCAGCAACAGTTTCTCATCCCGAGTAAACAGGAGAGCTAATGCTTCCAGTTCAGACTCAAAAAGAAGCACCGGATGATAAGTAGTCCTAAACTGGTATGCAATTCCTGCATTTCTAATGATCTCCATACTCTTCCTGATCGCCGCCAGACCAACCTTCACCCCGGCACATTTCTCACAAGAGTCTGCCCTTAGCGGAGCTTTTACATCCATAGCAATAAAATCGATGAGACTCCCGACCAATAGCTTCTGCAATACCCAGGGGCGTGAGCCATTGATATCCAATTTACAAAGCAGACCGAAATCTTTTATTTTTTCACAAAGATCCGCCAGCCCCACACTCAATGTCGGTTCCCCTCCGGAAATACAAACCCCGTCCAACCAGGAACGCAATGCGGCCAAGCGCTGAAACACATATTCCAGGGTAAAGATCTTACCTTCATCAGGATTGAGCACCAGAGGATAATTATGACAGTAGGGACAACGGAAATTACAGCCTGGCAAAAAAATAACCGCAGCAACCTGTCCCGGCCAGTCTGAACACGAACTTTCAATAAAACCTTTTATCTGGATACCCACAAAAAACCGTTTGCTATTAGGAGGGACAAAGATTTAAGAGTTCGCCATCAGGGGGGACAGAACCCCGCCAGGCCGCCAACGGTTCCTCATCATCGCCATCAATGATGATAATAGTCGGCTTGCCTCGGCCAAACCATCAGGCATAACCGCTTATTGAAGAGCAGAACCACGCGGGCTACGAAACCGGTCATGCAGCTCACCCAACTTTCCCTTATTCCAGCCGGATATTTTGGTAAAATAACCAGTTATCCTGGTAATACCGTCCACCTCTTCCGAACCACAATAGGGACACTCGGCAAACAATCCCCGGGAGGTTTTACTGCAAGCATTACAAAAAGTAAACTCAGGCGAAAAAGCCACCTGGTCATTCAACGTATTACGGAAAATCTTTTTCACCAAATTGGCCAGGGATGCACTGTCTGGTCGCGACTCACCCAGCCAGACATGGGTCAACGCTCCAGCCTCAATCAGCGGATGAAAGCGTCCTTCAAGCTCAATCCGCTCCAGAGGATTCATCTCACAACCAACATTCATATAGGTGGAATTGGAATAATAAACCTCCCCCGAAGAAATGTCGCCCTTAACCACGGCCCCGGAATGGGGGGCATGATATTTGAGATCCAGACGGGCAAAACGATAAGCCGTACTTTCGGCCGGCGTCTGTTCCAGCACAAAATGCATGCCATGCTGGCGACTCAACTTTTCCGTCAGGATTTTCATCTGGGAAATAATTTTTAGCCCGAATTTAAAGGCTGCTTTGGATTCATGCATCTGTTGACCAAGGTGAACCTGAACCAGTTCGTTCAACCCAACCATCCCAATCAGGTAGGAAACTTTTGGCATCCGCAGGTAAGAACTCCCGTCCCGATTCATGGTCAGCAAACCCAGCGGGCCCTGATCACCCAGAGACAATAACCTTTCAATAAAGGCCCGTTTCTGCAAATGGGCCTTGACTGCCAGTTCCAGCATTTCAGTCAGCAGTTCCAACAACTTGGCATCATTTCCTTTAGCCCGGTAACCCAAGCGCGGTAGATTCAGGGTCACATTCTGCAGGGCGCAATAACGCATTTTCCACGGCTGTTTGGCATCCTCAAGGTCATGTTCATCCAGCTTAAAACTTAGCCGACAACATTCGGAAATTTTGGCCGTTTCACCCCGGTCGAAGACAAAATAGGTATTACCCATTTCAGCCGCCACATCACAGATATGCTCAAGGAAGCGCTCATGCCCTTCGGTAACAAAGAATTTTTCGGTAATATGCACCAGCGGTTTTGGGAAAAAAAACGGCCGGCCGGCACCATCTCCTTCACGGTAAACATCAAAAAGAGCCCAGACAAAACGCTGTGCGTCCCGTTCATAATCACCATAGGTTTTGCCGGTCAGTTCCCCACCCGGACCAATGGCTGGAACGTCGGCAAAATGTTTGGGTACTTCCCAGTATAGATTGAGATCACTGAAAATCGCCTGGCCACCCCGAGCCACCGCCTGCTGGGAAAATTCAAAAATCATCATCTGCGCCAGCTGTCGCACTTCCTGGTCACTTCGACCTTCAAGATAGGGAGCAAAAAAGAGGTTGACCGCATCCCAGCCGATAGCTCCGGCAAAGTTGCTCTGCAACGCCGCCGAAAATTTCATCATATGGGCCAGCAACACCTCTGGATGTTTGGCCGGCTTGGCAATGGCCAATGCGTTGGGCAGGTTCAAACCAAATTTTTTAATATATTCCAGTGACTGGCCACTGCAATAGGGACGGTCAATAAATCCCAGGTCATGGAGATGCAAATCACCCCGCATGTGGGCATCACCAACATCTTCAGAAAAAACCCGCAAAAGGGCGAATTCTTTTTTGATATTTTCAGCCAAGGTCAGGTTGGTGGCTTCCGGGCAGTGAGACACATTGGCATTTTCCCGATTGGGATTGACAATCAACTGCTCCACATCAAAAATCGGCATACCCAAACGGGTGTGCATAATGCGAGCCTGCTCCAGGCCCATTTCTATCAGCTTGGCATCCACTAGTTCACGGATCAGGGGAGCAGAGATAAACTTGAGATCTGCAGCAAAAACTGCCTCTTCCACTGCCATACTGACCTGCTCTGCCACCGGCTCATCCAGATCAGTTTCCCGCAGCAACGCTTCGGTAATTCGCCGCCGGCTCCAAGCCGAGATATCTTCCTGGGACGTCCTGACCTGAAACAAGGCCATATCCGTGGTTTCCCGGCCAGGCTGACCTTCCTTATCTATCATTTTTAATTTTGCCCTGCGAACCATTAAACACCTGTGTAGTTAAAAAAGTTAAATAAAACATATAGTTATAGAAAAAATTACCAAAACCCCCTGCAGATCATGGCCTCAAATTAAATACCATGGCATCCAGACTCCGTCAAGTTGTATACCATTAACCAAAACGAAAAATGACGACAAAAAATCTCCGATTCAGCACAGTTTTGCACATGATTATTATTTTTTCAGGCGGGGATGATCCGACAATGACAGCGTATGGTATTCTGGACAAGACACATAAAGCTGTAGGATCTTACAGAAATGGAAAAACTCAGCGTTGTCCGGTTTGCTTTTTGCATAGTGGTTGGCGTTGTTAACCGGCGCTGTTTCAAGCGCGACATCGTGAAATGTCGTTGCTTTTCCCAGCGAATAGAGCGTAAAAATTGACATAATGTGGGACAGTTTTTAAAACTGTCCCGACAGGCATTGTCAATTTTAGCGCTATGAGTTATTGGAAAAACAGACTATCGAGTGCCAAAAAGCGCTGAAATCAGCGACCGTTAACAATATGCAAGTTTCTAACCGGACATTACTGGGAAAGACTACCTTCTTCAAAACCCGTATCCATCAACAACATAGAGTGGTATCCGTGAGCTCGCTCCCTTGATGATCCCGGGAGCCAGAGCCTTGACCTGAAACTTCTCTTTCACGCATTGATAGACAGAATCGCTGATAATAATCTCGCCGCCACGGGCATATTCCTGAAATCGGGAGGCCAGGTTTACCGTCTCTCCAATAGCAGTATAATCCATCCGCCGGGGGGAACCAATATTACCCACCAAGACCTCACCCCGGTTGATACCAATCCCCAAATACAAATACGGATTCCCCCGCTGCTTCTGGCAGCGGCTGTAACGGTTGACTTCATCCTGCATATCCACAGCGCACTGCACCGCTTTGATGGCATCATCTTCAATGGTCACTGGTGCCCCGAACAAGGCCATTACGCAGTCACCAATGAACTTATCCAGCGTACCTTCATAGCGAGACACCACGTCAACCATAATCCCGAAATAAGCATTCAACAGTTCGACCATCTGCTCCGGAAACATTTTCCGGCTCTGGAAAGAAAAACCCCGCAAATCGGCAAAAAGCACCGTAACCAGCTCCCGTGAACCAGCAAGACTGATGGGGTTTTTAGCACTCAGAATACCTTCCGCAACCTTGGGACTGACATAACAGGAAAGAGAGTGAAGCAACAGTTCACGATCAGTGATATCATCAATCAGAATAAGATAACCCTGGAATGCGCCAGCCGCATCAACCCATTCTCCCATCCTGAGATCAAAATGACCCGCAGCCCGATCATGGGAGTTATCCTGCCCATGAACTTTTAAAACCGCCACGTCCCCATGGACGCTCAGCTGTTCTTTCAGCTGGGAAAAAGAGATATTATTCCAACTATGCAGGAAGTCATCCACCCGCTGTCCCAAAGCATCCGCATGTGGGATCCCGGCAATCTTCTCCATTGCCTGGTTAAACATCCTGATTTCGAGGTTTTCGAAAACAACAATCAGGCCGGCTTTGAAATTTTCAATAATTTCTGAAAGGAAATCACGACTGTGCTGCAGTTCCCTGGTAGTTTCAGCTACCCGATGATCAGGGGAAATGGATAAGGCCTGCAACTCTTCATTGCGCTGGGAAAGGGCCTCATTGGTCTGGCGCAGGATTTCGGTAAGGGCATCTTGGTAAAAATCAGCAAACAACCATAAAGCCCGGCTTTCGGCGGCCAGGATATGATTCAGACAGGCCACCACCAAGTTCACTGACCAGCATCGGAAACACAACCTCGCGGAAAATCAGAAACGCGCCCTAAATAGCCGAAAGCCGCACCTGCTCGGCGCTTCGCTGCCTGACCATCTGGTGCATATAATCTTCCATGGAGGTAAACACGCCGGTAATCAGCACCTTAAGATAGGCCTGATAGCAGCCGGCAAAGCTGGCTTGAACTTCCTCCAGTTTCCGATTACGGTAGGCGGGAATCTTTGACCAGACGGCCTCTACGGAACGGGAAATAAGAGCATCCTGATGTTTGGACAGGGTACCACGCAACTTCGCAATAATCTCCGGAGAAGCTCCCTGATCAGCTGTCATGAAAAAATACCAAGGCGTGGGTGGAAAAAATATTGATTAAAAAATATATTCCTGATCATCGGATAAAGAATACACAACAATTGAAACATCATGGAACGTCCCGTCACTTTCCATGAAAAAATCATCCAGCTCCGCCTGGCGCTTAAAACCAAGCTTTCGAAAAGCTTTTATGACTGAAATCTGCTCTGAAACCACCTGGGCCAGCAGAAAGCGCAGGCCAATAGTCCCGGCAATCCGGATTAATTCCTGGAGCAGCAAAGACCCCAGGCCAACCCCGCGATATTCAGGGGTCAGGTAGATACGCAACTCGCCCACGTGACGGGATGCTCCCCTCTGAAGATGCAAGGTGGCGTCACCCACCAGTTTATCATTATGCAGCGCCAGCAACGGCATTACCTTGTCATAATCAAGGTTTTCAAACCAGGAGGCAATGAGCTGTGGATTTTTGACGTCTTCGTACAAAAAACGAAGGTCATCTTCAGACGCCGACATAAATATGTCAGTTACTGCTTCACGGTCATCCGCTACCATCGGCCGGATCAAAATCCGCCGCCGATTGCTGGTATGTACAAATTTACGATACACTTTCAGATTCATCCATTCCTCCATCCAGTCTTCAGGCTACTGCCGTACAACCCAAAGTCTTTAAAAACAGGGTAATAAAAAGACAACATACAATCAATACGTAACTGTCTTCAATTATAAAAAAGATATACTCCTGTCAACAAAAGTTTACAAGGACGATTAATTCGTTTATAGTTCTATACGATACTGCAAATCTTAACTCAACTTTCTGAATTATGAAAAAACAACCCAGCCTGTCGCTGTGCCTGCTGGCAGGCTGGGCAGACACGGCTATGAACCAAGCCCGAACATCCTGATAATATATTCTGGCAACACAAGTCAGAAAGTTCAGCCTTAAATTTAACCCGGAGCGGATAAAAACAATGGCCATGATGGAAATCAGCGTCGTCCCCCTAGGGACTGGAACTCCTGGGGTCAGCCCTTATGTAGCTGGCTGCCTGCAAAAGGTACAGTCTTCCGGACTTGAGCACCAGTTAACCGCCATGGGTACCATCGTGATCGGTGAAATCAATGAATTGCTGCGGCTGGCCGAAGAACTGCACCAGCTGCCATTTGAAATGGGGGCACAGCGGGTTGTTACAACCATAAAACTAGATGATCGGCGGGATAAACCATTGAGCATCAACGGCAAAGTAAAGTCCGTCCAGGAAAAATGCCAACCATGAATCAACCTGCCCCCACACTCACCGTTTCCCTGATCCAGATGAATGTTTCCCTGGGGCAGCCAGAACGTAATTTCACCCGGGTCAAAAAACTTATAGACCGTGATCTCCATGCACAGACAGATCTCATTCTTCTACCGGAGATGTGGAGCACCGGCTATGATTTTCCCAGCTTTTCCCAACTGGCCGGGTCCACCCCAGCCTTGCTGGAGCAGTTGAGCACTATTTCAATCCAGAGATCAACCACCATTGGCGGCACTATGCTGGAACAGGAAGGCAAAAAATTTTACAATACCTTTTACCTGATTGATCCTGCCGGAAAAATCATTTCCCGCTACCAGAAAATCCATCTTTTTTCCCTGATGAATGAACCGGATTTTTTGAGCCCGGGCCAGGAGATGGTAATAGGCAGGATAAAAAATATCCCGGTAGGCCTGATGACCTGCTACGATCTCAGATTTCCAGAGTTCAGCCGCCAATTAGCCATTCAAGGGGCCCATGTACTATTGATAAGCGCCCAATGGCCAAAACAGCGGGCCGCTCACTGGGAGGCCCTGCTTAAGGCCCGATCAATTGAAAACCAGCTTTTTATTGTCGCCTGCAACCGGATCGGCCAGGGAACCAAACAGGTTTTCCCCGGCCTTTCAGCCGTCTATGACCCCTGGGGAGAACAAATTCTCAAAACGCCCCATCGTCAGGGAGTTTTCAGCTGCCAACTGGATTTCAATCAACTGCAAACTGCCCGCCAAACCATTGATATTTTTTCCGATCGCCGTCCGAATATTTATAGGATGAATTGACCGGACAAAGGCATGAAGTTGCTGCTACTTCTGCCCAAGATAAGACCGCAGAGCTTCCTTCCAGGAGCGAATCATGGATGGCAGCAGCTCCTTTATCTTCTGTAATCCCAACACCGAATGGGCCGGGCGTTCAGCTTCCTGCTCAATGTCAGCTGTTTTGATCGGTGTAATCAGCTCCGGATCATAACCTGAAATCGAGGCAATTTCCCGGGCCACCTCATACCAGCTGACCCCGTTTCCCGCATCATTGGTATAATGAAATTTGCCCCGGGCCCGCAGTTCGACCAGGGCAATGGCAGTGGCAGCCAAATCCCCGACATAGGTTGGCGCCCCAAACTGATCATCCACCACCCGCAATGTTTCCCCGGCTTCAAGCTTGTTCCTGACGGTATCAACAAAATTTTTTCCACCCGGGCCATAAAGCCAGCCGGTCCGGATGAGCACATATCCATCCCAGAGACTGGCCAGCATCTCTTCGCCGCCCTGCTTTGACATACCATAATAATTCAACGGCCAGGGTTGTTCCCATTCACGATAGGGTTCCTTCCTTTTGCCGTCAAAAATATAATCGGTACTAAAATGGCAAATAAACATCTGGTGTTCCGCGGCAGCCAGAGCCAGATTCCTTACCCCCCTGGCATTAACCGCCAGGGCCAGATGTTTTTCTTCCTCAGCCCCATCCACATCGGTATAAGCAGCACAATTAATGATGACCTGTGGTTTTATTTTACCCAGCACCTGCAAAACCTGCTGATCATTGCTGATATCCATATCCGCATGGGTTAAAGAAATAATTTCATGTTCAGTTGACGTTAATGAAAACAGACTGACAACAGCCCGCCCCAGCATTCCCTGACAACCGGTTACAACAATTTTATCCGCCATCTATTTTTCCTTTCTTTTAGATATCAAGCCCAAAACTGACAAAAACCGGAACCAAAAAAGGTTGTTAACTATCGGCACTCAACCATTTTTGACATTATCTTTATGGTTAATGAAAATTGAATGATAGCCTATCATCAGCAATGATTCAAGCAATTAAAAAAATCAGCTCTTAAAATACTGAAAAACCCGCGATGCCGTCCCCCGATCAAGGAAAGGGCAGTTTTCCAGGCTTTCGATTCCGGCTTCCCGTACATCTTTAAGACTACCAAAATGTTCCAACAAACTGCGGGCTCTGACCGGACCAATCCCCGGGATTTCCAGCAGCACGCTTTCCGTCAGGCTTTTCCGGCTCCGCTGCCGGTGATAGCTGATGGCAAACCGGTGGGCCTCATCACGAATCTGCTGCAACAGCAGGTAGCCACCGGACTGAGGATGGATACTTAAAGGATTTTTACGGTCGCGAATAAAAAACCTGTCAACGGCAACCCGCGATTTTTTCCCCCGTTTATCACGTCCTTTAGCGATAGCAACGATGGAAACACCAACCTGCAATCGGTCAAGCACCCGGGCCACGGCCGAAAGCTGCCCCTTACCACCATCAACCAGCAGCATATCCGGTTTTTCCCGCTCTGTCCCTGAAGTAAAGCGCCGCTCCATCACTGCCGCCATCATGGCAAAATCATCCGGTCCGGCAATATCATCAAGCCGGTAGCGGCGATAGCTCTCTTTTTGGGGCCGACCATTGACATAGCACACCAGGCTGGCAACCGGAAAATCCCCCTGAAAATTGGAGATATCCACACATTCAATAACAGCCGGCACCCTTTTCATCCCTGTTTTGCGCCCCAAGACCACAAGAACCTGCTGCAAATCGGTTGAATCCTGTTGTTGCTGGCGAAAAAAAGCCCGGGCGTTATCGGTTGCCATGGTCAGCAACGCCGCTTTTCGTCCCCGTATGGGAGTCGTCAATTCAACTTTACGTTTTCTGAGCGCGCTCAGCCAGCGCTCAAGCAGCTCATGATTACCGACTATCTGGGAAACCAGAATCACCGGCGGCGGCATAACTTCTTCACTGTAGTAGCACTGCAAAAAAGCAGCAATTAATTCGCCGGCATAACCGACAAAACGGGAAAAAGCAAAGGGACGGCCGCCAACCACTTTCCCCCGGCGGATAGTAAGCAGATAAAGAGCAAACCCCTGGGTTTCATCCCCGGCAAGGCCGATAACATCCAGATCATCCCCCGCAGGGCTGTCCACTTCCTGGGTTGCCAGAATTTTTTGCAGGGCGAAAATGGTATCACGTAATCTTGCAGCAGCTTCAAAAGACTGCTCGGCAGCCAATGCGGACATTTCCGCTGCCAAACCGTCAACAACCTGCTGACCCTTACCTCGCAAAAACATGATCACCTGGTCAATATGATGCCGATACTTTCCGGGATCTACCTCCCGACAACAAGGCCCCTGGCAGAGTTTCAGCTGGTAATTCAGGCAAGGACGCATCCGGTTGGCAAATTGACGATTGGAGCAGCGGCGCAGTAAAAAATGTTTTTGCAACAACGCCAAGGTTTCGCGCAGGGCTCCGGCAGAAGGATAAGGACCAAAATAAAGTGCCCCATCGCGGCGCCGGTGACGAACAATTTCCAGCCGGGGATATTTCTGGCTTTCCTGCAGGCGGACATAGGGATAATTTTTATCATCTTTAAGCTCAACATTATAGGTTGGCCGATATTTCTTGATCAGGGTATTTTCAAGAATCAGGGCATCGAGCTCACTGGCAGTCACCATCACTTCCAGATCATGAATGCGCCTCACCAGAGCCACGACTTTGACCGCTTTGGGAGCCGCGGAAAAATAGGATTGCACCCGCTTTTTAAGCGAAATAGCTTTACCCACATACAGCACTTTCCCTTGAGCATCCTTCATCAGGTAGACACCGGGAGACAAAGGCAGGTTGGCAACTTTTCTTTCCAGTTCTTTCATCTCAGCCTTTTTTCTTCTTCTCCTTTCGTTCCTGCAGACGACGGCAGATGGTATCTTCGAAACCGTTATGGCCCGGCCGGTAGAAATACCGTTCCCGCAAACCATCCGGCAGGCATTCCAGCAGTGGCCCACCAGCTTCGGCTGCCCGGTGCGGATTGACATAGCCTTTGCCATAATCAAGTTTTTTCATCAACTTGGTCGGGGCGTTGCGCACCTGCAGGGGGACCGGCAAATTGCCGGTCTGTTTCAATTCACGTTTAACCCGTTTAAACGCCAGGTAAACCGCATCACTTTTTGGGGCCACGGCCAGGTAAACCGCAGCCTGCATCAGGGACATTTCCCCTTCCGGTGACCCCAGGATTTCATAGGCCTGCCGGGCGTTGATGGCCATCTGTAACGCCTGGGGTGAAGCGTTGCCAATATCCTCACTGGCAAAACGAATCATCCGCCGGGCACAATACAGAGGATCTTCCCCCGATTCCAACATCCGTCCCAGCCAGTAAAGAGTAGCATCGGAATCACCGGCCCGCATACTTTTGATAAAAGCGGATATCTGGTTGAAATGCTCTTCACCACTTTTATTATAGGCCAGCCAGCGCTGGTCTAAAAACGGCTTCAGCTCCTCCGGAGTAATGACAGCGGTGCCAGACGGTACATTCGTCACCACCGTTTCCAACAAATTCAAAGCCCGGCGGGCATCCCCCTGGGCATAGGCAGCCAACAAAGACAAAGCCTCCGGATCACCCGAGACCGGATAGCCGGCAGTCTCCTGCAACAAAGCCAGACCACGGGTTAAAAGGACCAGCAGATCTTCTTCCCCCAAAGGCCTGAGCACAATGACCCGGCTGCGGGAAAGCAGCGGGGTAATAACCGAAAAGGAAGGATTTTCCGTCGTCGCTCCCAGAAGGATCAGCACCCCCTCTTCCACCGGACCAAGAAGGATATCCTGCTGAGCTCGGTTAAAGCGATGAATTTCATCGAGGAATAAAACCGTCTTGCGGGACGCTTCCCTATTTTCCCGGGCTTTTTTACTGATTTTTTTGATATCCCCAACCCCGGCGGTAACCGCGGAAAGCGGGTAAAAATCTGCCCCGATACTTTGGGCCAACACCATGGCCAGGGTCGTCTTGCCACAACCGGGGCCTCCCCAGAAAATCATCGATGGCAGTTGTCCCGCCTCATAAAAACGCCGGACAAGCCCCCCGGTCCCCAAAATATGCTCCTGACCTACCAGCTCCTCAAAAGAGCGGGGCCGCAGACGGTAGGCTAACGGAGCCAGAATTTCACTATCCTGTCCAAATAATTTCGGCATTTTATAACTATCCAATAATAAAGAAGGTACATTTTTTACGAAGCCATCGACATTATTTCATAAAGAAAGACAGATGGCAACCTGGAAAGCGGCGAGAATTGCATCCGGCGCAACCATCCATTACCCCAAGATTTCGGTTGTTTTTTGGATATTGGATGCTAACTCTTGACTTGCTTCACCAGTATCGTTAGTTTATATGATAAGAAGGATAACATGGCGATCCGGTCCATAATAAAATCATTTATCAGGAGTTCAAAATGATCGAAAACAACCAGGTCATGGAAGCAATCCTCCAGCGACGAAGCATCCGCAAGTTTGATGGTGAAAAAGACGTCGCTGACGAACTGGTTGACAGATTGCTGGAGGCCGGACGACTGGCACCATCGGGGCTCAACAATCAACCCTGGCGCTTTGCCATTGTCCGACGGCAGGACTTGAAAAATCAAATTGCCCAATTAAGCCATTACCATGGCATTATCCGCTGTGCTCCGGTACTGATTATTGTTCTCCTGGATACCGAATCCCTCTACCACCGGGAAAAGGATATTCAAGCAGTAGGCGCCTGCATTCAAAACCTGCTACTGGCGTCCCACAGCCAGAGTTTGGGAGCTGTCTGGCTGGGAGAGATCTTAAAAAATGGACCAAAGGTGGTTGATATTTTACAGCTGAGCAAAAGATATGAGTTAATGGCGGTGGTGGCCCTGGGATACCCGGCACCCAACTATCAGCCCAAACCGGCATCCCGCAAACCCCTGGATGAACTGATTCTCTACCGGGAGACTGAACATGGCTGAAGACAGCCTGCTGAAATCAGGTTATTTCCAGGTTACCCCGTCCACGGCTCCTTCCGCTGCCACCCTGGCCGAACGGGGACGAACAAAAGTGCTCAGCCGGCAGCTTAATCGGCGAAATCAACGCCGCAAAGCTAACACCATTCGTTCCCAACAAAGCCTGTACCAGGAAATTATCCGCCTGCTGGATCGCCTGAGCCATCAATTAAAAGAACAGGTGTTGTATTGCACTTTATTCTGAAAAATACCGGCTCTTTTGTGTCACAATATGCCAGCGGTGAAACACCGAAGAAGTTACATTAATCCGCAAAATAGATGATAATGTTATCCCTCTGATTCCATCCG